>Ga0316602_10000384_pt1 | contig 26171 bp, 34 predicted proteins | sample OWC_soil_day10_C_FD_203103 | JGI IMG/M metagenome (GOLD analysis project Ga0316602, IMG submission 203103) | Wetland soil microbial communities from Old Woman Creek delta, Ohio, United States - OWC_soil_day10_CT | ecosystem: Environmental > Terrestrial > Soil > Wetlands | place: USA: Ohio... | reverse complement strand
TAATATTCTACCACTATCTTAAGATTGTTTCCAGTAAATTTTATACGATAGCGCAATATAATTTGTAGGTTTGTCAAACATGGCTTAGGGTTACATTCGTAATAAAAAATGCAAAGCATTCATATGATGAGTACGAATCGCCGCTTTAGCTTGTTGTAAATTTCCGGCAAGGACGGCGTTATAAATATCAATATGATCTTCTAGACCAATATCGCCAAGCTTATTTTTTTGAAAGCTTTGGGCGTACAAAGAACGGACTAATCCTGCTTGGGCGCCAAGATGGTCCCAGATTTTTAGAAGTCGACTGTTGTGAGAATGTAAATAAAAGGTTCCGTGAAACTTGTTTGCGGCCGTCAAGTCACCTTGCTTCTGCGCGTCAATAAGTTTTACTAATTCGGCAGCAATGGTAGCAAAGTCTTCGTGCTGAATCGATAGTTCGAGAGCGTCGCAGTCTAGTAAGGTATGTAGTTCTTCCAATTCGAGAATGTCTTTTGGTTTGAATTCAATTACTTTTGCTCCAGTATTGGGGATATATTCAACGATGCCCTCTTGATAAAGGCGGCTAATTGCTTCGCGGACTGGACTGCCGCTAACATTAAAATGATTTTGCAGTTCTCTAATATTTAGTTTTTGTCCGGGAGTGATAACTAAATTGATGATATCATTTCGCAAGGCTTGATAAATCTGTTCCGTATATAGTTGACGAGACCCGGTATTCATTGCATCCCTCCGGATAAAAGTATAACCTTACCTGCATTAAAAGGCAATTAGCTAGGACAGAAAAAAACAGGCGGAAAGATCTGAATTCGATATAAATTAGAAATAATCGATTATTATGTGTTGATAATCGATTATTTCTAATTTATAATTAAAGCGTATATTGAGTTGGCGTGAAGCCAAGCCTATTGGTTAATAGTTGTAATCTTAGCTTAGGGATAAGCTGCCGCGACTACTTTGTCCGGTAAAACAAATTAGGAGGAAAAGACATGAATAGGCGTACAAAATTTTTATCCAAAAACATCGATTATATTGGATTTGATGATTTAAATGGTAAACCGGGTTTTCAGATGGCTATGCAAAAATCAGGAGACAAGTATTACATATATACGGCATGTTTCCGTCATAATGGCTGGAACATCATTGATGTTACCGACCCTGCACATCCACGTAATGTTCGATGGTTGGAAGGACCATGGATGTGTGGCGATTTGCGTGATGGCCAGTCCACGCCGAAGATTCAGATTGCTGATGGAATTATGGTTACCGCACATGGTGGTACTTTGATGGAATTACACGGTACAAAACCTCACCTGCCATTCTGGGGCGGCATTATGATTTGGGATGTAAAAACCGATCCGGAAAATCCGAAACTATTGTCGAAGTTTGAATGCAGAGGTGGCGCTGGTGTACATCGCTTCTTCTACAATGGTGGAAAATATGTCTACGTAACGGGAAATGACGAAGGCTTTAATGGTTTTATTTTACGGATTGTTGATATATCGGATCCGTCAAACCCGAAAGAAGTGGGAAGATGGTGGGCCGATGAACAGTATATGAATAATAAAGTTTCATCTGGAAGTGCTCGTTATGGTTCAGCGGAAGCACTTAGTGCTCCATTTTTACACGCTTGCGTCGTAAAAGACGATATCGTCTATATGGCATATGCGAACAAAGGCTTTATCATGTTAGATGTTAAAGATAAGACTAAACCGCGGATGCTCAATTGTCTTAAGTTAAACCCTCCGTTTGGCGGCGGTGCAGCTGGAGCTCCAATTCATTCGGTTTTGCCGTTGGGTGATCGTCCGTATGTTGTAGTTACAACCGAAGGGGAACGTCCTAGATATTTCTGTAACGAAGCTACCGAGGGGTTATTTAGAAAAATCGTAACTCAGCCAATGAATATGATTGGAATTGTTGAGATTACGGATATTGCTAATCCTAGTCTAATTTCGGTATTCCCTTATCCAGAAGTTCCAGAAGGCTATACCCATGGTACGAACTTTAATATTGTAGATGGTGTACGTGTTCCTTTTGGGCCGCACAATATATTCGATGCATTTGGCCAAGATGTATATCAGAAAACTGATAATCGTGTATACTGCTGCCACTTTGGTGCAGGTCTTCGGATTTATGATGTATCCGATCCATTTGTGCCAAAAGAAATTGCTTATTTCCTTCCACCGGATCCGGAAGTTAATCTGTTTGATAACGAAGCCGGTAATCTGTTGCCTGGTTCTAAAGTTGCCGTAACGGAAGATGTACTGGTTGATGATCGTGGGTATATCTATATCGATACATTCCAGGATGGACTTTATATTTTAAAGGCAACTGTATAACCGTTCTGATTATGCGGTACCATGAAGGCAAAAGGGGCTGTGTGAAAACACAGCCCCTTTTTAGATAAATAACAGAGGTAGCTGTTGGAAAGCGACTGGTTATGGGCATGAAAAGACACGGGTTTATAACATGGTGCTAAGCTTGTGGTTTGGGACTATTGTCCTGATGCTTACGTCGTAAATAGAGACCTGAGTCTCAAGGAATAGTGGTTGTCAATAGGAAATTATATCTATATAATTTAAGAAATGGTTAAAATAAATAATAATGGAGGCTAACAAATGAAATCATTCTTTACATGCAAAACCATTCTCACTATCTTTTTAGCAACTGTTTTTTGCTTTTCTGCAGCAACTCTTTCTGCAGAGTGCTCTCCAAAGCGCATTGGTATATCTAAATTTGAAACTAATAACTTTTATGTAGCTTTGCCGGGTGGTGGAAGCTATGACATAGGCTTAGGCGCCACTGACATGCTTACTACAGAGCTTATTAAAAACAAAAACTTTGAAGTGATTGAGCGCAACCAAATTAGCGCTGTGATGAAAGAACAAGCTTTTGAAGCTTCAGGCGCTGTAGACCAAGCAAGTGCTGCAAAGATGGGAGAACTTCTTGGCCTGAAATATCTCGTTTATGGCAAAATTATCTCCGCTGGTGCGGAAGATAAAAGCACGGAACTTATGGGTGTTAGGGTAAACAAGCTTTCGGTTAAAGTTCAGATCGCGGTTCGTATGATTGACACTACTACCGGGGTTGTCGTATGGGCCGATCAAGTAGAAGGTAAAGTTGATAAAAGTGGGGTTAAAGTTCAGAATTTAGGTGGTACGAGAACCGCAGTTTCTGCCAGTGTCTATGATGAAGCTCTGCAAAAAGCCATTTCGCAAATTGCCAAGAATATTAGTCAGCAATCGCCTACTGAAGGCAGTGTTGTAAAAGTAAATGGCAAAAAACTCTTCATAGATATCGGTGTTGACCAGAATGTTCAACCAGGTCAAACCTTCAAAGTATATCGAGAAGGTGAAGCAATAACCAACGCCGCTGGCGAAATTATCGGTGTAGACAAAACCGATATCTGCATAATTAAGATCCTCACAGTCGAAGGCAATATGTCCACCGCCGAGATCACAGATAAAAAACCTCAACCAGTTAAACAAGGTGATAGAGTACGCTCTATCTAAATAAAAAATAAGTGTGAAGAGCACGGAGCCGCACCGATTAAAGGTGCGGCTCCGTGCTTTGTGTTCTTTAGACCGTAGACAAAACAATCAGGTTTAATAATATACGTCCCATAATTAGGCTAGAAAGGGCTAGCTTTGTGCCCATCGGTTATTTATTAAAGCTAGTCACATCAGCTATTTTAACTTAAAACTGGCACAGTCCGTCTGAGTATAATACTCAACCTGATTGCCGTTGACCTTGATGCTGTCTAAACTACATAGATTATTATCATTATAAACACAAGTATTAGCTGAACAATTTAAATATTTAGCGGTGCCGGAGCCCGATGTATTGTTTGTTAGTTCGCTATAAGTAAGGTGGTTCAAAAACGAGCTGCAACAAGTGTCACCGGATTTTTCGGCAGAACCGCCAACAATATCAACACAATTGGCATAACACATTCCGGATTGGTTATGGGAACAGTTACCAACATCACAATTAATTTCTGCCATTTTAAATCGCTCCTTTATTTAAAATATCTATCGAGTAAGCCTTTGAAAGCGCAACCGTGGCGGGCTTCATCCTTACACATTTCATGAACCGTATCATGGATGGCATCTAAGTTATTCTGCTTAGCGATAGTTGCCAGTTTCTTTTTACCCTCACATGCGCCATATTCGGCTTCAACTCTGGCTCTCAAATTCGCTTTAGTATCGGCTGCAACCACTTCACCCAGAATTTCAGCGAACTTCGCGGCATGCTCGGCTTCTTCAAAAGCTATACGTTTATACGCTTCGCCCACTTCGGGAAAACCCTCGCGATCTGCTTGTCGCGACATAGCCAAATACATGCCAACCTCGGTACATTCTCCTAGAAAATTAGATCTTAGACCGTCTAATATTTCAGCAGATATATCTTTTACTATACCGATTCTATGTTCATCAGCCCAAGCTAAATCCCCCGTCAGCTCTTTAAATTTATCCTTGTTGGCTTTACACACGGGACACTGATCTGGTGGTTCATTACCATTATGAATATAGCCGCAAACCGTACAAACAAATTTTTTCATCCGGGTCCCTCCCTATATTATCAATGTAAAGAAGCTACATACCTAAAGTAGTATGCTGTTTTTGGGTTAATCCAATACATACCTGTCTGGTTAGCGTAGTTAAAGTTAAATTAAATAGAGGAAAACGAAATAAATTGTCGAAATAAGGCGAATAGTTGGAAGAGTACCGCCGGGGTTTATTGTAAAAAATTTACATTAAGATTCTGGCGGTATATTTGTGGAAAGCCGCAGACCTGATCGGGCAAAGGATTGACAAGTAAGAACAAATTAAATTATCAGGAGGGATTTTTCTGAACGTAATTTCCAATTTGAAAGTAGGACAAAAGTTAACGATCCTAATTGTTATCGCGTTTTTATCATTGAGTATAGTAGGTTACATAGGGTACTACTATCTCCAAGCTGTCAATGATGATCTTAATAAAATGTATGAGGAGCGGTTGGTGTCGGCGCTATTGGTAAGTGAAAGCCGTACTTTTGTTAGGACGATGAATTCGGCGCTATTGGAATTGATGCTTACTTCTAATGAGACTAAAAATGCCGAGTTAAAGAAAATGATAGATGATCGAACAAAAAAGGTGACTAATAATTTAGGCGAAGTAGAAAAGCATCGTCTTGATCCTGAGGCTCAAAAACTTATGGATACAATTAAAGTTGATGAGCAAAAATACTTTGCGATTAGGACGGAAGCAGTGGATTTAGCCATGCAAAATAAAAATGTTGAAGCTTACGCGATGTATGTTAGCGCGGTAGATCCGCAGGCAAATCAATTTGTTGAGGCTTTGCGCGATTTAAACGACTATTATTCAAAGTTGGCGGCGCAAACTAATGTTGACAACCAAGCAAAGTTTAAAACAGCCCAGCGTGTGGTGGGGATAACGATTTTAGTGGTCTTAATACTATTAATAGTCAGCGGAGTATATATTACCCGGAATATAACTATCCCGTTAAAAGGCATGGTTGCAGCATGTGAGGAATTTGCGTCGGGCGATTTTCGCGATAAACCACGCCGCGTACTACGCAAAGATGAGCTTGGTCAATTAGCTGATGCGATGGCCACAATGCGTGATAATTTGCGGGGGCTGTTAAAGCAAGTAGACTCATCGGTAGACCAAGTTGCGGCCTCATCTGAAGAATTGACAGCAAGTGCCGATCAATCGGCTCAGGCTGCCAATCAAGTAGCCGGATCAATTACCGATGTGGCTACAGGAATGGAGGCGCAAATGACTGCCGCTAACGAAGCGACTCGCGTAGTGCAAGCTTTGTCAGCTAACATTCAACAAGTTGCGGCCAATGCCAATGAGGTAGCGGTAAGATCAACGCGTGCTGCTGAAAAAGCAACTGAAGGAACAAGCTCAGTAAATAAAGCCGTCAAACAAATGAGTAATGTAGAAGAAACGGTAAACTCTTCAGCTATAGCGATAACTAAACTAGGTGATAGTTCTCAAGAGATTGGTCAAATTGTAGATACTATTGCTAATATTGCTAGTCAAACCAATCTCTTAGCGCTTAATGCGGCTATCGAAGCTGCCCGGGCCGGAGAACAGGGGCGCGGTTTTGCGGTAGTAGCCGAAGAAGTGCGCAAACTTGCCGAACAATCTCAAGATGCCGCTAAACAAATTGCGGTGCTTATTGGCGTAATAAGAGCGGACACCGACCAAGCTGTAGTGGCAATGCAGGCAGGAACCAAGGAAGTCCAAATCGGGACAGAGGTAGTAAATGCCTCGGGCCAGGCCTTTCAAGAAATCGTTGAGCTTGTTACCATGGTATCTAGTCAGACCGGTGAAATATCGACGGCTATTAAACAGATGGCGTTGGCCAGTCAGCAGATTGTTACTGCCGTAAACCGAATTGATGGACTAAGTAAAAATGCTGCCAGCGAAACCCAGACTGTATCGGCGGCTACTGAAGAACAGTCGGCATCAATGGAAGAAATTGCGGCAGCCAGCCAATCATTAGCCAAATTGGCTATGAACTTACGGGATGTTGTTACAAAATTCCAAGTATAAAAACCACCTCTTTCGGGGCTTCGGTTCTGACATGAAAGCCTGACATTACTGTCAGATTCAGACCGAGCCAAAAGGCACCGTGTGTATACGGTGCCTTTTGGCTTTCGGATATTCAAAAGAAACAGTTTTTTAAGCAAGCAGGTGAATAACCGGCGATAATATCGCATTCCTGCGTTTCCAAGTTTCCTAAGTAAGTTGGTTGAATTAGTCGTTGTTATCTAACACGCTTTAATATATAATACTATTTTGTCGAATAAATTGAGGAAAAATTAGGTGAATTTGATGCAAAAAATATATCAAACCAAACGTCTGGATTTAAAAATACTAGATAGCAGTCACGCCAGTTTGGTCTTGGATTACTATCGGCGAAATCGCGTATTCTTAGCTGAATGGGAAAGTCTTAAACCGATCGATTTCTATACCTTAGCCTATCAAGCTGAAGAACTAGAATATGAGTTAGCGTGTATTGAACAGGAAACACGGTTTAGATTGTGGATTTTTAAAAAAGGGGTTGAAGATAGAACCATAGGCTGTTTTGGTTTTAGTAATATCGTCAGAGGAGCCTTCTTATCCTGCTTCTTGGGTTACAAATTAGATGAAGCCGAGATAAACAATGGTTATATGACCGAAGCGGTGCAAAAAGGCATCGAAATAATCTTTAACCAGTTTAACCTTCATCGTATCGAAGCCAATATAATGCCCAAAAATAAACGTTCGCTTCGGGTAGTTGAAAAGCTAGGCTTCTATAATGAAGGCGTAGCCTATAAATACTGGAAATGGGAGGACCATATCCATAACATATTACTAAATGATAAAGTATAGAATTAAATACTCGTAAATTGCAAGTTAAACACTTTGGTAAAGTAAAATGGTAGTTTGAATTAAGCAGCATAAACAACATCAAGGAAGTCTTCGAAAAGCTCGTCAGGAGTCCTGTAGCCAAGCCGCTTGCGAGGAAGAGCATTTATCTCATCGGCAAAGGACCTTACAACTTCAGGTGTATATCGTTCCATAGAAACGCCCTTGGAAATATACCTGCGCAAGAGGCCGTTATGCCTCTCGTTCACAGCTCTCTCCCAAGATGAGTAAGGATGAGCAAAGAAAACTCCCGTGCCTCATTGTTGATCCTCTGCAAAATCTTCAAATTCAGAGCCGTTGTCGGTGGTGATTGTCTTAAAGATGTTACTCAACTGGTTGCCGTACTCGCTTTGTAGATCCTTCATGGCATCCATCACAGCTTGGCTGGTTTTGCTTGGGATGTGAATGGCAAGATAATTGTCTGTGATACGTTCGATTAGAGTCAAAACAACAGCTTCCTTACTGTCGCGTCGGCCAACCACTGTATCGGCTTCCCAATGTCCAAGTCCTGTGCGTTCAGCAACAATATCGGGGCGTTCATCAATGCTGCGGCCTTAAAGAGTTTAGGCTTGCTATGTAAGGTTTTATCTTCATTTGATTTGATAAAAATGTTGGCGAATATTCTTTTCATAATATCATGTATAATATGGTTATGTATGATTTCAACGAGGTGCTAAAATTGCAATTTGCACAACCCATCCGAGACAAAAAAAGAGATTGACACTATCAAAAAAGTCCTTTTAGCAAACAACGTTAGTGAATACTGTTTATTTACTATTGGTATAAATTCCGGGTTACGCATCAGTGATTTACTAAATTTGAAAATTTCTGATCTGCTTGATAACGCAGGGAAAATTCGAGAACAAAGTACCTTGCAAGAAAAGAAAACTAATAAGACGAAAGATTCCCCGTTAAGTGACGTAGCACGAAAGGCGGTTGCAGAGTATTTAAAAACCAGGACATATGAATAATCAATTACACTCAGATATATTGGCATTACTCAAGATGATCTTGACAACGTTTATTTAAAACTATAATAATAGTGGCTGAAAGGTGAATGCTTAAAATAAGACTTGTTCTTGTGAAATATGATACTTATATTGAGCCGAGTGGTGGATAAAATTGTATGATCTTTTGCTTGAATTACCAACAATAGAACATGAAGTTATGGCAAATCAATTCAAAAAAGAATTTTTTGATAATGATGAACAAATTATTCATGGTAGTGCACTTTTAGATAAAATGGAGTACCTAGAGTGGTTAAACAATACCCAGAGAAATAGCAATCCATTAACTGTAAGTAAAGAGTGGGTTGTTGCAAAGACCTTTTTTGCTATAAGAAAAAGTGACAAAAAGATAGTTGGCATAATTGATATACGACATAATTTAGAAAACCAATTCTAAACGATTATGCTGGACACATTGGTTATTCAATACGCCCGAATGAGCGAAAAAATGGTTATGCAACACAGATGTTAATGATGGCACTGGAACATGCAAAATCAATAAACTTGACGAAAGTAATGCTTAGTTGCTTTGTAGATAATATCGCCTCAATAAAAACCATTGTCAAATGTGGCGGGATATTCAGTGAGCCTAAAATGTTTATTAATGGAAAACCAATGAATGCTTATTGGATTGACTTAATCGAACGTTGCTAAGTCTCCAAACCCCAATATGCACGTGACCACATATTACAAATTGAGCAGATAAAACTAGGTTCTTCTATGCTAAATGAAGTAGACAAAAACCGATTTGTTCTTTATGAAGTAGTATTTGGGAAATTATTGATGGCTGATGGCAAATGGTATTTCATTAAGGAACCTTATTTGCTTAAGCTAATAATCAACATTCGATAAATCCCCATTCTGAAACCATAAACACTAGAATTTCCGCACCTCAGCGGGTATCCTAGGGCTTGTTATAATCAAGTACACAGCAAATCTTTAGTTTGGCGGCTGGCACGCATATTTTGGTTATGCAGTTAAAATGTAGCGGCTGGGAACGAGCTAAAGTTGGAAAGGCGGGAGTAGTAAGATTACCTGATTCTGAGGTATTTGCTATGGCTATAATATAAATCCTCCTTACCTAGAAAGGATATCGCTAGCCCCTTACCTAGTGGAATTTTGGCGATTAACCTTATAAAATTTATCCGAAAAGTATTGATAATCCAAAGTGAAATAGAGAATAATTTAAGCGAAGGCAATATGCAAGATAAAACGCACTAAGAAAGAAGGGTATTCATGATACAGTGGTCAGAAGATTATCGACTAGGAATCAATAACATTGATGAACAACATAAGCAGCTATTTGAACTTGCCAATGAATCATACAAGATTCTCAAAGACGAAATTCTCTTTGATAAGTACGATCAAATAGTAGCTATTATCAATGAGCTAAAGGAATATACGACAAAACATTTTAGCGAGGAAGAGGAGTTTCTGGCTAGTATTGGTTACCCAAAACTATTATCACATAAAGTACAACATGCTGATTTTATAAAAAAAATTGAAGATATTGACTTGAATAAGATTGATGAAAATCAGGAACAGGCTTTAATTGATTTATTGGATTTTTTCTCTGACTGGCTGTTAAACCATATATTGAAAACCGATAGTGAATACATAAAGTATATATGACCTTGAAATACTTGGTAATTAAGCCGTCTACCCGGTTTGCGTGGTAGATGGCTTTTAATATTTAGTCCGGAGAATAAAGGCTTCTGGAAATCACTCATTCCGGCCTGTTGTCCTCCGTTCTAGCGTGGCCGAAAAGAGATTACTGCCAGAGAGTGTGCGCCCGGCATTCTGGAAAGTGTGAGTTGCATACCTTTGATGGACTGATTATACTTTTGTTTCCTATGGTGAGGAAAACACCTTAATATTTGATAAAAATAAAATTACATGATATAGTAAACTGTAAGATAAAGGGAGTGTATTGATGTCGGTTATACTGTAAACAGTTCAGATTATGAGAACGCAAGGTAAGCAGATTCAACTGCTTCTATTTGTGTTGCTAAAACTGCCTTACAGATTGACCGATTATCCATTATGTATTGATGGTTAATTTTGTAGCGCAGTGGTATACTGCGCTTTTTTTATTCTCTTTCTGCAAGGCGAAAATCAGAAAGGAAGAGTAACATGTTTACATTTACAAACCAATTTATTTCTAATGATAACAATGTTGAGTTCTTGAAAGCCAATATGATGGGGCCAAACGCCATGCGAGTAGCAGAAGAATTAGCGTCATACCTAAACATCAATGAGGATATGCGGATACTTGATCTCGGCTGCGGGTGCGGTCTTTCCACACTTCTCTTAACAAAAAAATACGGCGCATCTGTTTTCGCCGCCGATCTTTGGATTTGTCCAACTGAAAACTATGAGCGTTTCCAATCTATCGGGATTGACGATAAGACCGTTCCGATTTCCGTAGACGCGACCAAAGGATTGCCTTTTGCAAACGAATACTTTGACCTACTGTTCACCGTGGACGCTTATCATTATTTCGGTGATAAGACCGAAATGCTTCCGTCACTCATTCCGTATGTGAAAAAAGGTGGCTATATCGCCGTGGCGGTCCCCGGCTTAAAAAATGAATTTGGGAAAAATGTTCCTCTTGAAATGCAGCCATTTTGGAATGATGAGATGGAAAGAACTTTACGCTCTCTTGATTGGTGGAAAGATTTATGGAGCAAGGCAAAGGGTATTGAAATTGTTGATAGCCGTGAAATGGCCTGTTGTAAACAGGCGTGGGATGAATGGCTTACCAGCCCTAATCCCTATGCCATAAATGATATAGATATGATGAAAGCTGAAAACGGCAAGTATTATAATCTTGTTCAGTTGATTGCTAAAGTCATTTAAAAGCTAAAACTCAAGGGATAACAACCACAAGGCAGGGCAAACAACGCTCTGCCTTATTTTTGCAAAATATCATTTCACACCGTTAACAACTGGTGTAACAAAAAGAGATTGTGATACACTTAAAATAATATGGTACAATGTGTATGCGATGGAATAAAATTGCTATTAATCTTATTTAATAAGTAAAGGAGATGAATTTCAATTAGAAGAAGGAAAGCATTGTAATATTTTCCTGTGGAAGAAACTAGATGAAATTAGCGATTTAGATTTACGTCCGCAATTTGTTAAAAGTAATATTTTAAAATTACCGTTAGAGAATACTCATGTTGTATCTAGCAGTAAACTTAACCAATACTCCGTTGTGGGGCATTATGATAAAGATTTTTGGCATGCCTTAGATCAACTGATAGAAAATTCAAAAGTGGTGATTGATCGGCCCATAGGCGCGGAAAATCCGCGGTATCCTGATGTAATTTATCCGGTTGATTATGGATATTTAGATGGTACTTCCTCAATGGATGGTGGAGGAATTGAAGTCTGGCTAGGAGCTAAGGGAGAGAAAAGGGTTGACGCAGTGATTTGTGTAATAGACCTTACAAAAATGGACTCTGAAATTAAATTGCTATTAGGTTGTACAGAGGAGGAAAGGGAAGTTATATATCGCTTTCATAACGGAAGTGAGCGAACGAAAGGTTTCATAATTAACAGGTAGGACAAACCGCGTATTATCAGAGCGTTAACCCAATAATGAATTGAAGCCGATACTTTAGACTGGTTATATCGGGTCTATTAAGCCAAAATAAAGGGAAAAAGCATGAGGCTCATTATGGAAACTCTTGTCTATCCAACCAGAAGGATCGAATTGCTAAATCTGAAATGCTGCGATATCAAGAGTATTTGGAAGAAAATTTAAGATTATAGGGGGAGGGGATTTTATGAAAATTTTGTTAAGGATGTTAACTGGCGTGATTTTGGTTGTTTTTTTGGTTATTGGTTATAATGCCGGAGTTAATGCAGCAACGACTACCAAAACACTGGTTAATGATACTAGGATAGTGCCTCCTGGAAGGATTTCGGTAATTGGAATACCGGAGTTTAAAAAAGGAACTACCGTGATTCTGAACGAAAAAGGTGAAGTTATGGAAGGTACGTTAACTTCGTATACAGACCTTCCGTGTGTGGGCGGAGCACCATTTTATTATGGTTCATACTTTGCAAATGATCAATCTCTGATACCAAACAGAATCCTTAATTTTAAGCCAGGTACCAAGGTAACTTTTAACGAGAAAGGTGAAGTGACTAAAGGTACCATAAATGGAGCTTTTGTATTTATTCCCATTGATCTAGTTAATACAGTATGGGTGCAGGATGGTACAGAAGTTAGTTTTCATGAAAATGGAGTATTGTCGACAGGCATCTTACATACTAGTACTTATTTTCGTCCGTTAGGATGGGTGAAATTTATAAATGAAAATAACTCAGAAAATCTAATTGCTCCTGGTTTTGTTTTGTTTAAAGGTGGGGCGCAAATTGCCATTAATGATAAAGGAGAAGTAATCAAGGGGACATTAAACAATGACACAAAACTAATTTCGTCATCAGGCAATATTAAGGTATATGAAGCTGGAACAACCGTGGAATTTGACGACAATGGTGTCGTAGTAAAAGCTATAAAATAATAGATCATATTATTGAAAAATGAAATTTAACTAATATTCAATAAATTAATACTCAAAAATAAAAAGCTGGTTGGATGTTCCAACCGGCTTTTGCTATAATGGTTTTTGGGAGAGGGACAAGCTCTCCCAAACTGAATAGAGGAGGTGATTTAGATGCGCCTTGAGACTAAGTGGTTTAGAATAGAAGTCTCACTGGCGGATTTGTTAGCAATGATAAAAGTCATTGTTAACTTATTCCGTTAGCCTCCGCTACTCAACCGAACGCTCCTGTTTGCAGCAGGGGCGTTTTGGTTTTATAGTATATACTTATTATACCCCAAATATGTCCGGTTGTAAAATTAGTGAAGGCTCTTTGGGTAAGCAGTCAAGCAAAATGGAGAGTTTTCCGCCACAAGGTGCAGAGTTACTTTTACGGTGCCTTAAGCGGTAGCTATCACCAGTCATGCTGATGATCTCGCAGTGGTGAATCAAATGGTCAAGTATTGCAGTTGTAATTGTTGCATTGCCAAGGAAATTCGCCCCACTCGTCAAATCCTAGAAGAAACAAAGATAAAGAATAGATTAGCCTCTGACGGTGAAAGCGGCATAAACCATACTTGGTCAACAATCACCAGAGCAGCCTAGGCTATGTAACCTATCGCAAGAGTGGTGAGCTATTGGTAAAAACCAGAAAATGTAAGCTATAAACGGTGTTATTTACTCTGCATAAACTGTCTGAAATGCTAAAAAGGACAATTTAGTTATATGGACTAATTTGCCCGCTTGAAATAATTTGCATTTTGCACCAATATTGAGATTACACACGCCTTTATCCTCGCTTAATTCATTTTCTTAGTGTACGTTTTGCTGGCGAGACCCCTTTAATAAGTAATATTAAAAGGTTTCGTATTTTGGGAAAGAGAAATGGTGTAGTCTTTTTATACTCTATATAATCATTACCAAATCTCAACTCTAATTCTTTTTCTTCAATAAGTTTGTGATATAAGCTGCCGATTATAAGCCCTAGCACACCGCTAACAAAGCCTGTTGTTAGTGAAGCAAAATATGTTCCGATTCCTAAATAATAGATAATTGCACCTAATTCAATTGGGTTTCGGCAATACATGTATGGGCCAACTATAATAAGTTTTTGAGTTGGCGCATTTGGTGCAGGCGTGCCCTTTCCGATAACCCATTGAGTAAATGCTGTCCAAAATAAAATTGATATTCCAAGTGGAATAGTCACAATAGTTAAAAGTATTTCATGCCAAGTATTCCAATGGATTAATATATATTTTTCGATTAGTCTACCAATTTGCACAAATATAACAGGAAAAACTATTAAAAATATAATTGCCCCAATAATAAGAGAAATCGCTTTGTATTGAGTACTAGTTTTTTTTGTACTCCAATTTGTCAGAACCGTAATAACCTTATTTTTCATATCATTCAAACCTCAAATATGTGGGAAATTTTAGTTTACTTTTTTATTGACAGTTATTTATTTTATCCTTTTGGCCTTACAATCCAGGAATGGCGCCTTTACGTAAATGTTGCAGGATACTGTACAGGCCATGAAAGACGAAGCGGGCGTGAGCTGAATTAGTATATGCCGCCAAATGTGCAATGGCCAGTATTATAGTAATTGAACCTACGATCGTAAACTTTTTACAAATTCTTTTACTTGCTCATATTCCTCGTTAGTTAATCGGATGCTGCGTAATTTCTTTCCTGTAGGCCGTAGTGTGCCGGGGGGGCGCCCGGGGCCGTTTCTTTTTGCCTTTTTTGGAGTGGCCTTTCCGGCTTCTTTATAATATCGCTTATATAATTCGTTGTACGAACTATTTTTACATTCGCCGTTGATTATCGTTTTTAGCATTTGGGGTGACACGGGGATGTCGCCGTTAAACATTTTATTTGTCGCATATACTTCATTGATAACAGCGGTATCGTAGCTTACGTCTGTATCATTAATATAATGGAATGAGCTTATAAAACCGGCTTCACACCATCGCTGGAAGGTCTTGGTAGTAATCTTTATATCCAGTGAGGTCAATTTTATTAATATCTCTTTACGAGTAAACATTAAACTACCCTCCTAAACAGAGTATAACATGGATTATTTGTAATACAATTAATTGTAATGCTGTCTAATTAAATTTCTAATGAGTTGGCTATAGTCTAATATTTTAACATGTTGATGAATGTGGACAAACCTAGACAAGCTGTGCATAGAAGGTGATAGCTGTTCTATAAAAGTACGGTTTTTTATTATATCCAATAATCATAAAAAAGCCAATGATCCTTTGAGTTACCTTGGACTTTTTCATTTTATCTAACGTTTATCTAACGACGAGGGGAACAAGCTATTAATTGCATCTGCTGATTTGCGTCTTACTTTTTCGCGAAGGTGGACGTAATAGTCAGCTGTAAAACTTGACTTGGAGTGGCGGACAGCAGCGGATACACTTTTATCATCTAGCCCAGATTCATAAAGCAGTGTTGCAAAGGTATGACGCATATCATGGGGGCGGATTGATGGAAAATCATGATCGACTAATGCCTGTTTGAATTCGATATATAACTGATCTGGTTGGTGAGGTTCACCAGTTTCCCACGCCCAGACGTGCCCTAATTCCTGATAAGCTTTGCCGATTTTTAATCGGTCTTTTTTTTGTTGTAAAAGTTCGGTCTGGAGAGCTTGAATCGCTATATCCGGCAGAGGGATCTTTGCTTTACTGGCGGTAGTTTTTACTTTCTGCAATTCCATTTGACCAGTAAGGGGGTTTCGATTATAACTATGGATTATATTGGCTTCCTTATTTTTCAGGTCGACATCTTCCCAGCGAAGACCACAAATTTCGCCGCGGCGTAAACCGCAAAAAAAACCCAACACACAGGCTAAATATAGTTTGGTGCCTTTAATGTCGGAAAGAAATTTCATTACTTGTTCTGGTGTAAATATATTGTTTTCAGGCTCATTTCGTTTTGGCAAGTCCATATAATCACAAGGGCTTTTTGATAACAGACCCCATTGAACTGCTTTTCGCATAGCCTGTTTAACTACAGTCATTTGAGCACTTAGCGAACTTGTTTTTAATCCACGGTTAAGTTCTGCATTAATGTGTTCTTTGATTTTTATCGGAGTAATTTTGTCGAGTGCTATATCACCAAGATTATTAAGTAAACAATCCATTTTTTTTCTATAACTGTAAGTTGTTCGAGGCTTTTTTGTTGGTTCTATTTCAAGTTTAATCCATCTGTCTATGAACTTACTTAATATCGTTTTTTCGGTAATAGTAATATTACCGCGTTCCAAGTCAACAAGAAGTTTCATTTCATAATTATGAGCTTTTTTCCCATTCTTGTCTTCGGAAACCGGTCCAGACTTATACCATTTGTGTTTTTGTTTACCGGTAGAATCTCGATGATAGATAATTACATACCAATTCCCATTTCGTTGTTGAATGCTCATAAGTTCTCACCTTCTAGTTATATTTTAGAATATTATTGTGCTAGTGAGACGCTTTTTTAGAGGCATTACATCAGTATATTAATCTCGACTAATTTTTTAAATAATCAGAATTTAAACTAAACATAGCAGATATACATATTCATTTAAGAAATTTTGGCACATAACTTATTGCTCACTAAAGTCTACATTAAACAAATCTATATTTTTACTTTGTTATAGTAATGTAGAATGATAAAATATTATTACAGGTAGCAACTATAAGGAGCAGTATTTGGAATACGTTTTCATTCGTGCATGGCGGCGACAGTGCGGGTGGACTCAGAATGATCTGGCCAAAGCTGCCGCCATGCCACTAAGCACTATTGGCGAAATTGAAACGAGACACAAAAACCCTAAAATGGCAGAACTCAAAAAAATAGCGAATGCTTTTGGTATTACAGTTGAAGAGCTATATAAAGAGCCATAACAATAACTCTGGGGATACCAGGTTTTTTTTGTTTGTCACAATTTACTTAAAATTTTTAGCAGTAATTCTAAAAATTCCCACGAATAAACATTATTTTTATACAAAAAAACGTAAAGTTTAGTATAAAAATAACTTGAAGGAGGTAAGCAAGAAAATAATAATAAAACGTATGTACGGCGGTGTTTTGGAGGCGATTTCGTGGATCTGGATAACGTGATTGTGTGCGATCTCAAAGGAATAGCCAACGTAGTTATATATGATGATGGACTTATATTAGTAGATATTAATTATAAGGAGAAGGTAGAAAACGGGAGCTAATCTCCCGTTTTTTTACTGCGAATTGTTTTTCCAATTTCGATCAGCATCTTTAATTCGTCAACTGATATGTCTCTTATTAAAGATATTTTTTCAATACCATTATCCTTCAACAATTTGGCCATTTCCTTATCAGGGGTTTTCTGAGTAAGTTCGTGCCCAAGGAGGTAGTCAGTGGAGACGCTAAAGTAATCCGCTAGTTTTAAGAGCGTTTCATAATCTGGTTCTCTTTTGTTTCCTTCATAATGTAAATAAGTTATTCTGTTTAAATTTAACTGGTTAGCTAATTGCTCCTGGGTTAATTCTCTATCAAGACGGAGCCTTTTTAAAATATCTCCAAGAATAATATCACCTCCATTTTTGAATTATAACATGTAGCGAAATGAAACATGAAACGATGTAACTAAAAGTTACTAAAACTATTAACAAAGTAACGTTTTGTTACTATAATTTAAGTAACAAAACGTTACATAAAAGACGTGGGGGAGGTGATTTGTTGAAAAGGGAGTGGTTAATAAAAATTCTGAATGATAAGCAATTAACACATCAGGAAGCTGCAGAACAATCTGGAATTGAACGTCCATATTTTACCCAAATAGTGAATGGTGTTCGGCGACCAAGTCCGGATAAAGCACAAAAAATAGCAAAAGCATTAAGTTTTGATTGTTACTTTTTTTTTGACAATAAAAGTAACGATACGAAACATTAAAAACTAAAACTGGTTAATATATTTTACCCAAAATAATAAATAAATATCCTAATAAGGAGGTGTAAAAAAACATGATGACAACAGCAGCAAAAATATCGCAAACGCATAGTGAAAAAAGGAATGACATATCCGGTGACTATGGTCCGTGTGATCTATGCCAACTGTTAAAAGCGCTGGACTTAACTAATGTTTTAAAAATCCATAAAAACACACTATATGAACTTTGCCAACAAAATCAAATTCCATTCGTCAAGGTCGGTCGTCAATATCGTTTCCTTGGATGGCAAATCAATTGTGCGTATGGACACCGAAAGATTGCGATTTGCAAGGGCGCTATCCGTCATTAAGCATTAACAAGAACGGTAGCATGACTGAGGTTATGATTCCCTGCAAACGGCGAATAGCAAAGGCTGGTGCGGCATGACGGAAACAGATAGAGAAGCGCTAAAACGTGAGTTAAAAATTGAACTGATTAAGGAAATACAACTAGCCAGTAAGTCTCACCCACTGAGAAGGTCGCAGTGGTATGAAGTGCATGAATACCTAGCGCAGAGGGTGCTTGATCTTGAAGAATACAGGTCGCGTGGATACTGGATGTTGTTCGAAGCAATTCGCAATTTAATGAGGCCGACATTTGGTATTCAGCGAGTCGAATGGTTAGCGGCCAAAGATGTGCCGGCCGCTATGAAATTGGTTGATGATGTGATCGACGGGATAAGGAGAGCGCGGGAGGCGATAGGGTGATATTAGCAATAGACTCTGGGAATATCGAATCAGCTTATGTTGTTGTGGATGAGACATTAAAGCCGCTTGAATTTGCAAAGGTTGAGAATGATTGGCTTAACGAAAATATCCCAGTGATAATAAACCGATACAGGGTAAAGCAAGTAGCTATTGAGCATGTCGCTTGTTATGGCATGGCAGTGGGTAAAGAGGTTTTTGATACATGTGTATGGATTGGCCGTTTTACTGAAACGACTTTTAGACATATCGATATTTCTGAGGTAATCCCAATTTACCGAAAGGATGAAAAGCTTAATATCTGCCAGAGCATGAAGACTAACGATAGTAATATTCGCAGGGCGTTAATAGATCGGTTCGCACAGCATGACTTCAAGAATGGGAAGGGAACCAAAAAGGAACCGGATTTCTTCTTTGGATTCAAAGCTGACATATGGAGTGGAATGGCGGTGGCAGTAACATATTACGATTTGTATTTGAATAGGCAAAAGGCTGGTTGATACGTTAAATAAAAAAATAGGTGTCGGATGGCACCTATTGATCATCATTCCTTTGGTCGATATTAGAGTCCTTACTAGGCTCGGTTTTAATTAGTACATTTTTCTTGTTTTTGGCCTTTTGCCGTGCAAGAAATTGATCCATAGTTTTGCCACCCATAAGATCACCTCGAAGTTATGTTTCCCTAAAAGTAAAATTAATTTCGCAGAAATCTTCAATAAGTCAGTAATAAAGTATTGTTTTTAGATGCAGAGCAGTGAGACAGTACCTGATCTGGAATGGGAAAAAGGCTAAGTCGTGCGGGGCGGGACCGACACAAATAACAGAACAAGGCCAACCCTAGCGAGTTAGCCTTGTTCAAATGCCGGAAAATTAAAGGAGACTTCACATTATGTATTATGCCCGATATTAGAGGGCGTTATACGGGGAGGCGGTAGAAAGGTGGAACCAACAATAGTTGAATGGGTGTTTGAGTATTCGGTTCTAACGGTATCGCATGAAAAAGTGAAATAGCCACCATTCTCGGTGGCTACGCAAGAGATTCTATAGCTTTAGAAATACGATGTATAATTCCTTCTTTTGCTTGTTCGGGAAGGTTGTCCCAGTCTTCTATTGTGAATAGAGTTTCGGGATATAGGGTTGATAGATGATTCGTTATATCATGAAAACTTTTTCCGGTTCTGGATACTGCTCTGGTAAGCTCTTCAACGACTAAGCCCATAATTTTGCTGTTTAATTCTAATCCCATATTTATCACCCCTTTACATAATTATATCAAACTAATGTTCGCTAGTCCATTGAATAATGACAAAAGAACAAGGCCCGCGAGTAGCCTTGTTCTTTGATGAAAGGAGAGGTTAAGTATAACAAACTTATTATAACTGGTAAATAATGGGTTTATACGGGGAGGATTAAGCGCTGATGTGTTTAATATCAACAAACGTAAAAAATGAAAATTAGAAGTTGATAAATAGCGCTGCCGACAGTAGTACTTGAATTGTTCGCTTAAAGATTGGAGAAAGTTGACGAGCATTGAAACAGAGTTTAATTATTGTAATATTAATATTGCTACTGCCGACGGTGCGTTTTAACAACTATGCTCTCAGAAAATACGATATTGTGGCTTACTATATACAGCGTAATGAAATATATGTAGCTTATTTAGTTGGTGAAGATTTAAAAGATATTGTTTTACCAATGAAAAAAGTTAAATGTCCTCGTAATAAAATAGGTCACTTGATTATGAAAGAGGTGGAGGGACTGGTTGTTGATTATGTAATTAAAGAATAATTGAGACTGGATAGAACAGTCGAGTTAAGTGTGGAGGGGGATAAAAATGATAGGAATCTATAACGGTACACGGATAGAATATCCGGATGATATGAGCGCGGTGGAGATGCGATATTATGCAGAAGTTGGCAAAAATGAGTGGGTCAGTCAGGGCAAGAGTTTAGCTATCCTTGGCAAAATCGAGATTACGATTGACGGTGGGGATGTACTGATAAATCCGCTGCCCCACATAACAAGGGTAAGGCGAATAACAGGGTACTTGAGTACCGAGGATCGGTTTAACGATGGGAAACTTGGTGAGCTTAGGGACAGAGTGAACCATGATAATGGTGAGCCAAATTATTTGAGTGCCCAGGAACAGTTTTTAACCCGGAATGCGTGAGCATTGTGTGGGGAGGGGTTAGCTTATGGATAGGCAAGCTAAAAAGAAAGTTGCTCAATGGTTGTACTCAATACCCCGGACTGAGTTGGCGATAAAGAATTTGGAGGAATCCTTAGAAGCGTTGGAAACCAGGCGCGAGTCACCGCCTACGTGGATGAGCACCCCAGATGCACTGGGAGTTATGGGCGGCATTGGTGGTAGTAGGCAGGAAACCTGGGTAGAATTTTTGGATGAATATCCAGCGCGAAAATCGTATTTAGAGGATGTGCTACAACAGCATAGGTGCAAGGTCAGAATGTACTATGACACTCTTGATGCTATGCAGACAGAGCATTGGGGGAGTTTAGGCCGGGAGATTATCAACTACAAATATTATCGGCATATACACCCGGACTTGAAGATATATTCGCTATTATTATTTAGCACTAAAGAAACATTTTATCGAGTCAATCGAAGGAGCTTACAATATTTTTGGGATGTGATACCAGGTTTGAAAATCGTACTTTGCTGACACTAAACTATGCAAAGTGTGTGATACTATGGTCTTGCAAAAAGGTATAAAAATTAGGCGAGGATATGTTAATTATACTGCTGTGATAAAATCTATATATCCTCGACACTTGTTTGTAAAAACTGAGTGCTATTTTAATAATGTGATAACCCTACTGACAGCAGACCGGTAGAATGGTGATCATGTAACCTTTTTCATTATCTCCTAATAGTGGGCCTTCGGGCCCGAAAATTACAGCCTGACAGCTTATGTTGTCAGGCTATTCTTATGCAGTAATCGATTGGATTGGGGGATTAATTTTAAAATAATGTGGATACATAGGACTTTAGATTCAAAATAAATTGCTATGCAGGTGAACCTTCCCAGAAAGCGAATTTTATGGAGAGACTTTCTGAAGGGATTGTGAATTAATAAAGATGCAAAAGCTAGTTTATTTTGAAGTTTTATTACGGATAAAACCTAAAGCTTGCAATGGTTTGCCAGATCGTATTGAGAAAATTAATAACGTGATTGAAGCTGTTGAACAAAAGCTTAGTCCGTTTTGCGATATACCCATAAAGTTATTTGAAGCGCGGCCTAATAGTTTTCCAGGTATATTGATATATAATAAAAAGGATACTTTTGCGACCGATATTACTTTATCTTGGAAAGATGAGAGAGATGTTACCTGGTTATGGAGCATTTTGGAATATGACGATATTTATGAAGTAGCATCAATTAAAGAGCGGCAGATTATATATGTGAAATAAGTTTTAAGCGTCCATTGTGGGCGCTTTTTCTATTCTTTTGTTAGTTTCCTGGCGTAGCAAAAACAATGGTAAAGCAAATAGCTATTACGATAAGAAAAACAATTAATAGATACAACCTTAATTATGGAGGTGGTGACAGTGTAGATGCCGAGAGAACGTAGCCCTAATAGGAAGAAAGCATTTGATCTATGGCGTAATAGCGAAGAAGGCATTTCATTAAAGGATATCGCTGATCAACTGGGGGTTTCTGATATACAAATCCGCCAGTGGAAACGACAAGATAAATGGGATCTTAATAATAACGTTAATAATAACGCGAGTAGTAGTACTAATAATAACGTTATTATTAAGAACAAAAAATCAGGCGCGCCCAAGGGTAATAAGAATGCTGAAAAGCATGGCTTTTTTGCTCGCATTTTTCCGGATGATAAAGAAACTCGGGATATAGTTGAGAGCATAAATATCAAGAGTCCTATTGAAATATTGTGGGAGAACATTGTCATTCAGTACACGGCTATTGCAAGAGCGCAGAAGTTGATGTTTGTTAGGGACCATGATGATATAACTAGGGTATTACGTAGGCAAAAACAGAGCAGTGGAATCAATAGTGATAGTAGTGAGGAAGAATATGAATTGCAGTTTGCCTGGGATAAGCATGCGACATTTTTGAAGGCGCAGAGTACGGCTATGAAAACGTTGGAGGGGCTTTTTGCCCAATACGAGAAAATGATTCCAAGTGAGCTTGTAACCGAGGAGCAGCAGCTTAAGATTGCTAAGATGAAAGCTGAGATTATAAAAATGAAGGATAATGAGGGAAATAACAAACAAGTTAATGTCAGTTTCAATATGTCCAGGCCAACGAAGGAAGAGATTGATAATCGTGGAGATACTTAAGGCCGCAATAAAGGTTCCGTATGAGCCAAACTTAAAACAGAATTTATTTCATGCTTCACCGGCCGAAGAAGCGGTCTATGGTGGGGCAAAAGGCGGCGGTAAGTCGGCAGCTCTGATTATGGATGCATTGGCATATGGCTATGAGTATCCTGGTGCCAATATCTATCTGTTTCGTGAAACCTATCCAAATCTTGAAGCTAACCTTATCCGTGAGTGGAAGAAGGCTGTGCCAAAAGAGTTATATAGTTATAACGAATCAAAGCATATGGCTAAGCTGATAAATGGGAGTCAAGTCCTTTTTCGATATGTCAAGAATGAGAAGGACGCGGAAGGATACCAAGGCCAGGAATTTGATTACCTTGGTATAGATGAATTAACCAAACACACAGAACGAACCGTCCAATTACTGTTATCATGTATGCGTTCGGCTAAAGGCTTTCCTACAAGATTTAGAGGAACATGCAACCCTGGTGGAAGGGGCCATGGTTTTGTGAAATTAAATTATGTTGAGGCTACCGACTATGGCAAAAAAATGATCCGTGATAAGATAACTGGCAATAGGCGTGTATTTATTCCGGCCAATGTTTATGATAACTATGTATTGATGAAGAACGATCCAACATATGTGAAACGACTTGAAAACCTTCCGGAACAAGAACGGAAGGCTTTTTTATTGGGTGATTGGAATGTGTTTATTGGGCAGGTGTTCAGCGAATGGAACCGTAATGTTCATGTAGTTGAGCCATTTGAGATACCTGCTGCTTGGATGCGGTTCAGGGCTATAGATTGGGGCTTTAGTAAGCCTTATTCAATTCATTGGTATGCAATTGATTATGAAGGAAATATCTGGGTCTATCGTGAGTTATATGGCATGAAGCCGAATCAACCCGATGTTGGCAGCGAGGAAGATCCAGGACAAGTCGCTGCAAAAGTAAAGGCAGCGGAAAAGAATGAATTTATTTCCTATGGTGTTGCTGATCCTGCCATTTGGCAAAAACATAAACAAATTCGAAACGGTGAAAGTGTTGCTGAGACTTTCGCGAACGAAGGAGTATATTGGAATCAGGCAGATAATGATCGATTAGCAGGTAAAATGCAAGTTCATTTACGGTTGCGCGGCAGTGGAAGGAATGGTGCGGGTATTCGTATTTTTTCTAATTGTATTCATGCTATTAGAACCCTCCCGGAGCTATGTTATGACGAAAATAAACCTGAAGATGTTGATACGACTTTAGAGGATCATTTTTATGACGAACTTAGGTATGCATTAATGAGTCGACCATGGGCACCGATCATCCCCGAACAGAAAAGGCCGCAGGACCGATATCGTCAACGAGAAAAGAAATCAAAAGATTGGATGGCTATGTAATCTATCTCTATAGTGGTGGGCTACTGGTAAAATATATACTGTGAGAAATGAGTAAAAGCTTAATTTTGAGAATGTTTATAAAGAGTTTCATATAATTATTGAGATATTTATACAAAAATCATCCTGTATAAGTGGTAAAATATAATTAATGAAGCCTTGAAATAACGTAGTTCTAGGACTTTATTGGACATTAAACGGTTTTCAAATAGACATTTATCATTAAGAAAGATATTCTATTAATAGAAATTAATTTTCCCCAAAAGGAGGCGGAATTTGAAGAAAATCATATTTATATTTTTATCGTTATTTATAATAAATTATAGTGTTTCAATTGCAGCAATAAAAGATGAGTATAATTATAAAACTATACTTAGTCCCAAAGACATGAGAGAAGATTTATTATTTTTAGAGAAGACAATAAAAGAGGTTCATCCAAATCCATATCATTTTACATCTCAAGTTTTATTTGAAAAGAAGATGAAGGACTTATTTAATAAAATTGATAAGCCGCTTACTTATGATGAATTTTATTTTATTGTTCTCGAAACAATTGATCTAACAAAAGATTCTCATACGATTGCATATTATAGTAAAAAGAAGAAAGAATTACCCTTAGATTGGTACTGCTCAAATGATGGGTTGTTTATTACAAAAAACAACCTTTTTCAAGTAGGCGATAAAGTTGTAAAAATAGGCGATAAATCAGTACATGAAATCATTAATAAATTTAAAAAATTGATTCCAGCTGAGAATAATTATTGGGTTATGTGCAATTTAGAACACAAGTTAAAACAAGAGGCTTTTTTAAGAAAACTAGGTCTTATAGACAACGAGGGTAAGGTACGAATAGAAGTTAAAACAGCAAACAATGTCATAAAGGTACAAACACTCGATGTTTTACCAATCTTAGTTTCGTCCAATAATGTTCCGTATTCATATCAAATTATCCCAGAGAGTAATTTAGGAATAATTTATTTAGATGAGTGTATAAACAATTCTGGTTATCGGAAGATGCTTGAGACTTTTTTTTATGAGGTTCAAGCAAAAAATATTTCTAAAGTTGCTATTGATATTAGAAATAATTACGGTGGAAGTTCAAGTGTCCTTGATAAATTTTTAGCCTATACAATGGTAGATGAGTATAAAAATTATTCAAAAGTGATACATTGGTCTGAACAAGCACTTCAACAAAAGGGATTAGAGGACATGATTGCTTATAGTGCTGATAATCCCCAAAGCTATATTAAAAAGATAATCCATAAAACGAACAACTTGTTTAAGGGGAAAATATATGTTGTAACATCCAAAAATACATTTAGTTCAGCAACGATGCTTGCTGTCAAAATTAAAGATAACAATATAGGCACTGTAATTGGCGAACCGACGGGTGGTGCTCCTTCGCATTATGGAGAGGTACTAGAATTTAGATTACCTAAATCCGAGATGCATTTTCAGGTTTCGTGTTCAAAACTTGTTAGACCAAATTCTCACAACGATTCTACAACTAGCCTTCAACCAGATGTTTATATTCCGTATACTCAAAGTGACATTGTTTTAGGAAGAGACCCGGCGTTAGATTGGCTAAAAGCAGTAAAGTAACATAAGGCTTTCTTAACTTCCGTTTAGTTGCTTTCATAACGATTTATTCAAAGACGCAAAAAAAGTATCTTCTAAAAACGCATAGGCTTATCAAAGCTCGTTATCACAGACAAGTGCTGTAATAGTGGGCTTTTTATTTTGCCGCAAAGGAGGTGGTAATTTGGGCAATGATTTAGCCAAGCGCCGGACAGAGTTTCGGGCGGCAGTAGATAAGGATCAGCGATGGC
>Ga0316602_10000378_pt1 | contig 26924 bp, 21 predicted proteins | sample OWC_soil_day10_C_FD_203103 | JGI IMG/M metagenome (GOLD analysis project Ga0316602, IMG submission 203103) | Wetland soil microbial communities from Old Woman Creek delta, Ohio, United States - OWC_soil_day10_CT | ecosystem: Environmental > Terrestrial > Soil > Wetlands | place: USA: Ohio... | reverse complement strand
CTCTATGCTTGAAACTATCTTTCTCTCCAAATACGCTTAGTTTTAAATTATCGCTATCCTACTACGTGACATTTTCTCGCGATAATTAGCTATCTTTTCATGTGACATTTTCTCAAGTTATTGACATTCGTTACCTCCGCAAATATAAAACTTATATCCTTTAGCTTCTCTCCAGTTCGCTAGCCGCTCCCTGCCGCCCGCCGCCAAAGTAAAAACCGCTAAGAGCCCACACTCTTAGCGGTTTTTACTTTATTGCTATTTTTATGTTTTCGCCTAGCTTGCACTATAAAAATAAAGAACACTAACGCCGCCCAAGAATAAAACCTTATCCCCAAACGACTTCTCAATCACGATCCCCTACTTTAAAATCCGTAATCGGCCATCAACCTATCGATCACCGCCTTCACCTGCTGATGCGTGATATATCGCGTACATTCAAACTGCTGGTCACTATTTTTGTGCCGCGGGCACCACGCAAACTCGTGGTTGCTGAATTCCACCCGGCTGTCATTGAAACAGCCGTTGCACACATGATAGTTAATCACTCGGTACGGCGTATAAAATTCATTGTGCGGCAGCGTAAACCCGCTGATCATCACCACCGGCTTGCCCACCGCCCACGCCAGCCAACTTAGCCCGCTCGACAGTCCGACAAAAAAATCGGCGTGATAGAGAAGGTTGACCCGTTCCCCGAGCGGATGGCTTCCCGTAAAGTCTTCCGCACCGTAAGGAATGGTGTTCCAACGGCTGCCTGACCCGTGGTTTTTTTCCTTGTCGATGCACAACACCCGGTAACCTTTTTCTTTCAAGTACTGCACCGTATTCATCCACCCGGCCGGGTTAGTCCAGTATTTTGCCTGGCTTGTCGCTTGCGCCGCGATACACACATACTTCTCTTTAATCAAGCGTTCGGGATTATCGGGCATTATTTTCGTCCGAATTTTTTCATCTTTTAGCCCCAGTATGGCAGCGATGCTGTTTTGCAGTCCCACTACCCGCCAATCAGTCGGATGGTAGATTCGTTCGCTGCAAGGAAAGAAATAACCAAGATAATATGTGGCGTAGATATTCTTCGGCCGTTGGTCGACACCGATAAAGTGAATGTCCGGGTAGGTGGCTTTTAGAAGCGTGGCTAGCTTAGCATCCATGGCACAGTATACCTCACAGTTGTGCAGATATTGAAATATCTGCCCGTAGCCAAACGCCGCCATCGTGTCCCCGATTATGCTCCGCGCCGGGTATTGCAATAGGATTTTGCGCCGCGTCGGGTTAAAATCGTGTTCCAATACCAGCTTATCGTCTTTATAAATTTCCAGCCGGTAGTTAATATAATATTTTTTGGTGCTGGTCACCAAAGCATTGTCGGCCTTGGCGTCGAACAGCGTCAAGTCGGCATCGCGGTCGATTATCTTAACCCGCCAGTTGCCTTCCGGCACTTTAACCCGCGCTCCGTGGTTAAAGTCAAATTCCAGGCCTTTAATATCCGTTTTACAAGTCAGCGGTCCACCGTAGAACACCATGTAAGGACTTTCTATTTTGCCCGCTTCACTCATTTTCTTTCGTCCCCGCTGTCTCCAGCATGGCTTTATTGGTTTCTGCATCAGCTACTACATGATACGACCGGTCTTCTTCTACCGGTTTAGGCTTCAGATTATGGTCAGCCATGAGTTGGTCAATAGCTGTCTTCACTTGCTTGTCGGTAATAAATCGGGTGCACTCGTATTGCTGGTCGGTATTTTTATGCCGCGGACACCAGGCGAAGTCACTGTGTTCAAATTCAATGCTGCTGTCTGACCAGCACCCATTGCACACATGGTAGTTGATCACCCGGTATGGCGTGTAAAATTCGTTTAAAGGCAGCGTAAATCCGCTGATCATTACCACTGGTTTTCCCACCGCCCACGCCAGCCAGCTTAGGCCGCTCGACAACCCGATGAAGAAATCGGCGTGATAAAGAAGGTTGACCCTCTCCGCTAATGGCTTTACGCCGGTAAAGTCTTCGGCACCATAAGGGATGGTGTTCCAGCGGCTGCCTGAACCATGACAAAGTTCTTTGTCGATGCACAATACCCGGTAGCCTTTTTCTTTGAGGTACTGGATGGTTTTGAGCCAGCCAGTCGGGTTATTCCAGTATTTAGCCTGGGTGGTAGACTGGGCGGCAATACAGACATATGGTTCCTTGATAATACGTTTGGTGTCGGTCGGGGCAATTTCGGTGCGTACTTCCACCGGCTCCAGCCCCAGGATATACGGAATGTTTTTTTGCAGCCCCACGATCCGAAAATCCACCGGCTGATGATGCCTGTCGTTGCAGGGAAAGAAGATGCCCATGTAGTAACTGGCGTACACCTCCTCCGGCCTCTCATCCGGGCCGATGAAATTGATTTCGGGATAGCTTTCCCGAAATAACTCGGCCAGTTCCGTGGCCATGGCGCAGTACAGTTCACAGCCGTGGCGCGCCTTAAATACCCTGGCGTAGGGAAACCAAGCGATAATATCGCCCAGTGTTCCCACCGGGTATTTTATTAGTACCTTTTTCCCTTTTAGGTCCAGGTCATGTTCAAGAAACAGTTTATCATCCTTATATACTTCAATCCGAAAGTTGACATAGTACTTCTTAATGCTGGTGACAATTACGTTGTTGGCCTTGGCGTCGTACAGCGTGATCGCCGCGTCGCGGTCGATGATTTTGACCCGCCAATTACCTTCCGGCACCTTAATCCGTGCCCCGTAGTTAAAGTCGAATTCCAGCCCTTCTACTCCGGTCTTACCAGTAATCGGGCCAACTGAAAACACCACCGGCTGCTTTTTCTTGGGCTCTTCTGCCTGGTTTTTTTGTTGTTCATTGTTGGTTGCTTGCTCTGGTTGCTTCATTTTTTTCTCCTCGTCTACTGCAAATCAATCCATGATAATTTCAAAAGTCTTATCTATAACTTCCACCGCACCCCCGCATTTACCTGCCACGGCGTTACCTCTTGGCTGCCGGTCGTCTTGCTAAATTCAAAGTAGCCGTTCATATCTTTATTCAGCTGCGACGTCCATCCCAGCACATATTCCAGCCAGGTACCCTTCAGGCTTTCCGCTACCCCCACTGCCGACTGCCCGCTTGACGACATTGTCACCGCCGAACTGGCGTTGAATTCCCGCAGCATCGACACCTGCGCATACATCGTGCCCCGCGCCAACTTCTTGCCTACCGACAATCCCAGCCGCCCAATCAGCGAGTTGGTACCCTGGTTGGCTACCGCCGTACCGTCCGACGTCGTGTAGTCCGCACCGGTGATATGGCTCGCCGTCAGTTCACTCTGCGGCTCCAGGTACCAGTTGTTCTTCAACGGTTTCCGCCAGCCGTATTCCGTCGACAGGCTGGTTCCCCAGGTGCTGTAGTCCCCGGTTACCGCCGTGTTCGCGCTGTTATTAAGATAGCTGGTATATTTACTTTTGAGTATCCCTTGCTTAACGATTACATCTATGTAGTGACCCTTGTCTCCCAGCCAACTGCCATACGCTCCTATTGTGTACATGTTTCCTTTTCCGCTCGCCCGGTTATAGGTAGCACTGCTGTCCTGGTAGCCCAAGGCATAGCCTCTAAATAGCGTGCCTCCCGCTACTCGGCTCTTGGTATCGTAGCCGCCCTGGATCCCGGTATAGTTGTTGGTAGCGTCACGGGTGTAGCTGTCGTTGATTTTGTTCTGGCCGCTGTATACTCTGGCCCACTCGCCCGCTTTGCTGTTGTCGTCTCTTAGTTCGCCCATCCGCCGCATCATATGGTTGGTATCATCCCGCCACAGGCTGATATTTCCTTGCACCGAGTCCATCGACGTATAGGCCGTTTCGCTCGCCCCCGTCGCCGTCAGCGCTGTCACCGCCCAGGTGGTGACGCCTGTACTGGAGTCGGTGGTTTCACTCAACGTCGGCGTGTAGGTATATGCGCCGGCTTCCGTCGCTTTGGCCGTAAAGGTGACACTGCCACTCGACACCGTAGCGAAAGTGGCGCTGCCGGTCGTGCCGCCGCTGGCATACGATGGGTCATAGTTTACCTCGACCGTGTCAGTTGAAGTGCCGGTAGCGCTGGTAATAGTGATGGTGTCCGACTCGCCATTAGCCAGATCCGTGTTGATAACGAAATTACCGCTGCCGCTCAAGTTAGAAATTGTCAGGCTGTTGCCTACCGTTGTTCCATAGGCCAGCACTACGGTCCCGTCGTTCAGGCTAAGGTCGTCCACCGTATAGCTGCCGCTCGTCGTGCCCAGGTATATATCGCCGCTGTCCAGAGTGGTGGTTCCATAGAGTTCCGCCCCCGACAACATCCAGATAGTGCCGCCCGAGGTGGCGCTGGTTGAGCTTACCTGCGACCCGCTCGCTACTACCTGCGTCCCGCCGCTGTTGACCATGGTAGCCGTTGCCGTACCGCCCGTTTCGACAATCTGCGTCGCGCTTGTTCCGCTGACTAACGTATTGCTCGCTGTCCCGTATACCTCCTGCGTCCCGCCGCTCGCTACCGTCGTGCCTGAGGCAATACCACTCGCGGATACATACTGCGTCCCGCCGGCACTTACCGTCGCTGCCGTGGCAACGCCGCCCGCTTCCACAACCTGGGTCGCGCTCGTGCCGCTGATTACCGTGTTGCTCGCTGTCCCGTACACGTCCTGCTCGCCCCCGGTATTGACAATAGCACTGTAGTCTGTGCCACCTGCCAACACCACTTCCACACCGCCGCTGTTTACCGTCGTCGCCGACGCTGTATTGCCGCTTTCCACACCTAGCGACCCGCCGCTGTTCAGTGTCACATTGCTCGCCACACCACCGCTTATCGTCACCGAACCATCGGTGGTTATCAGCGTTGCGCTCGTTGTAGCATCCAGCACATACCCGGCCAACAATACCGCGCTTGTGGCCGTTCCAGCGCCTTCCATCACCAGCGTACCGCCGCTCGCTATCGTAGTGCCTGAGGCAATACCACTTGTTTCAACCTCCTGGGTGCCGCCGTCACTTACCGTGGCTGACGTGACAACGCCTCCAGCCTCTACAACCTGCGTCGCACTCGTACCGCTGATTACCGTGTTACTCGCCGTCCCATACACATCCTGCTCGCCCCCGGTATTGACAATAGCACTGTAGTCTGTGCCACCTGCCAACACCACTTCCACACCGCCGCTGTTTACCGTCGTCGCCGATGCTGTATTGCCGCTTTCCACACCTAGCGACCCGCCGCTGTTCAGTGTCACATTGCTCGCCACACCACCGCTTATCGTCACCGAACCATCGGTGGTTGTCAGTGTTGCGCTCGTTGTAGCATCCAGCACATACCCGGCCAACAATACCGCGCTTGTGGCCGTTCCAGCGCCTTCCATCACCAGCGTACCGCCGCTCGCTACCGTCGTCCCCGACGCAATACCACTTGTTTCAACCTCCTGGGTGCCGCCGTCACTTACCGTGGCTGACGTGACAACGCCGCCCGCTTCGACAACCTGCGTCGCGCTTGTGCCGCTGATTACCGTGTTACTCGCCGTCCCGTACACATCCTGCTCGCCTCCGGCATTGACAGTCGCACTGTAGTCTATACCACCAGCCGACACCACTTCCAACCCGCCGTTACTCACCGTAGTTGCCGACGCTGTGCCGCCATTTAATACATTCAGGCTGTCGGTATCGCCTACCGCTACATTACTCACCGTGGCCCCGCTCACATTTACGGTGTCGTTGGTGCCGGTTACATCTATCCCGGACACGGTGACGCCATTCACAATATTCACCACATTGGAAGTCCCGCCGAGAAGAATCGCGCCGCTCCCCCCACAGACTGTTCCCCCACTTATATTTGCTGTATCGGCAGTACCTTCCATATCGATACCGTAGGTTCCTCCGCTGACCGTTCCGCCGGCAATATTCACCGCATTGGCGGTACCGCTGGAAATATAAATCCCATAATCTCCCCCGCCTACCGTGCCGCTAGCAACAGACACCGTGCCGCTAGTGGTACCAGTTTCCTTGATCCCCGCAATTCCCCCGCTGACCGTACCGCCGCTTACCGTCACCGTATCACCAGTGGTATAAAACTCCCAGATCCCGTAATTACCCCCGCTGACCGTACCGCCGTTTACTGTCACCGTGCCGCCAGTGGTATTCCTTTCCCAGATCCCATAATATCCACCGCTGACCTTGCCGCTGTTTACTGTCACCGTACCGCCGGAAGCCTTTATTTCATAAATTCCAGCAGTTCCCCCGCTGACTGTTCCGCCGTTTATCGTCACCGTGCTGCCGGAAACCTCGCTTTCATAAATCCCCGCAGTTCCCCCCCCTCCGACCGTACCGCCGTTTATCGTCACCGTGCCGCCGGAGGTAACGTATTCGTCAATCCCAAAATTACCCCCGCTGACCGTACCACCATTTACCGTCACCGTACCGCCAGTAGTATAAAGCTCAGCGATCCCATAATATCCCCCGCCAACCGTACCACCGTTTACTGTCACCGTACCGCCGGTGTCATAAAACTCATAGATCCCGATATTATCACCGCTGACCGTGCCGCCATTTACTGTCACCGTACCGCCTGCTGTATAATTTTCATAGATCCCCGCAAATCCTCCACTGACGATGCCGCCGCTTACGGTCACAGTGCCACCGCTGTTGCCGCCGTTAAAATAGATGGCATCATAGTTGCTGACGCTTACTATCCCGCCGGATTCTACAGTCAAGCTGTCATTATCGGATACATCTTGTTGGCTGGTGCTGGTGACTCCGCTCGTAATCGTATTCGAGGCGGCCTGTGCCGTGCTGAAAAACAGGTTGTCCACCGCCTGGCCGCCGCGGTCGATGAGGCTGGCCAATTCATCCGCCATTCCTTGCCTATCAACCGTTTGCTGCAGCGCCGCCGCCAACGGCAACGCAAGCGGGGCATTCAGTTGGATACCGTTGATCACCGCCATCGCCACCGATAATGTTTTTTGCTTGTTCAATTTATTTGTCCGCTTTTTTCTACTCATGTTCATTTTTCTCCTATTCCCATTTACTGCTCTGAATCAGCCGCCAGTCTGGCATATGTTACGTTATTGCTATATAAAGTCTGCCTGCTTATTTTTCGCCAAGCTCGAGAATCTCGCTGACCGCCATCGATATTCCTCCCGGCCAGTGCAGCGATTTGCCGTCAGTCTGCGCCTCACGGAACACCCGCTCGCTGCGGAGTCCTGAGAAGCGGACAGTTTTAAGCTTGTCTTTTATATCCAGCGTCACCGAATCGTTGTTATCAAAACAAACCGTGATATTATAATCGTCAACAGGCACCGCCTTGATAATTTTCATGGAAACCGCCTTTCGTCCAAACTTGTCCGATACTAAAAAACCCGTCCACCTTATCATAAAGTGAACGGGTCTGAAAATATATTCTCCTAAAGTATAGTCTTTTGCCCTTTTCCTCATTTTTGCTCGATAATCAGCCGCGCCAGCATCGTTCTGCCGCCGATGCCGAGTTTGGCCCCCACGCTTAGCGTTTTTTAGCTTCTCAGCATTCAAGGGCTTATGTCCGAGAATAAACGTTTATAGAAATATTTAACTATATAGCTATATTTGCAGGAATACTCTGCTTAATGAAAAAAACTTTCAAAATAAATAAATTTACCAATACAGCTTCTAACTTTGTATTATAATAATCACTGAAATAATTAGGAGGAGCTCGATAATGCAGGGCAATGCTAGGAAGCCTTATGTAAAAAGGTCTTCTTATTAATTTGTTAATGCCACTACTTCAATTTCTATATCAATACCATCAATAGGCGATGGAGCTTGAACCGTAACTCTTGCTGGCTCTTCACTTTTAAAATATTTTTTATAAACATTATTCATTTCATTAAACTCCGAAATATTTCTCATATATATGACTACTTTTAAAATATTATTTAGCGATGAATTTGAATTTTCCAGTAAATATTTCACATTTTCTAAAGCGTTCTTAGTTTGCAATTCTATATCGCCAAGGATAATTTCATTAGTTTTCAAATTACATGATAATTGGCTTGTTAGATATAAAGTGCTTCCTGCTTTTATAACATGATTAAATGGATAATCAGCTTTATTTACGTCTGGTATTGTTAGTATCTCCTTTTTCATCGGTCTTCCATCCTTTTACATTGTTTTTTCATAAGTCTTCTACTGTTAGAAACTAACTCCTGCATAAAAGTAACGTCCAATAATTCGCCATTCCGTAACTTATAGAACCTAGGAGTAACGGGCCTTCCCCACTTCCCAGGTTCTATTTTTCTGTTTATACGGTTTATACCACTGGATACCATATAAACTCTTCCGAAAATGCCGCTAATCTTGGATACCTTGATCTGTTCTACTGTATCCACGACTTTCCCCCGTCCCCGATCCACCACGCAAGCCCCCAGCCGCCGGGCTTTGCCCCCTTATCGCCGCCAAACAAAAAACCGCTAAGAGCTGACGCTCCTAACGGTTTTTTAGTCTGTTGCTATTTCAATGTTTTTGGCTAACAGGCACTATAAGCCTTTGGGGGGAGGGGAATTCCTCCGCTACGGATAGCATCCTACGCCGTTACCGCCAGTAAAACCGTCGACAGCTAGGAACGACAATCCCGCTCCGGAAATCCCCTCTATAATACCGTCCGTTAGAGAAAGCCTTCATAAAAAACACTTAAAATGTTATTAGAAACCCATTAAGTGTTTTATATGGAGGCAATTTTCTCTTGATGTAAGCAGCTCTAATAACTTAAACGCTACATCTAAAGCTGTTGCCGGTGAAGAAGAGGTTATGATGTTACTATCAATAACTATCGGCTGATTAACAACATTAACACTAAAAGCAGATAATTGCTGCTGACGGTATCCATTGCTCAAGTGATATGTCGTCCCTTGACGTCCAGCCAAAACTCCGCTTTTCCCTACTGGTAGTGCTCCAACACAAATTGAAGCAATGATTTTTTCTGCCTGGTTAAACTTCTGAATAATTGACAAAAAATCAGCGTTATAAGCATCTACATAAAACCCCTTGGACTCATAGCCTCCTGGAATAGCCAATGCATCAAACTCAGTTACATCTACTTCGGAAATTAGTAGTTCGGGAATAACAGTTAAACGCCCAGTGCAAATTAACTGCTTTCGCAGACCGCAAGTTACCACTTTAGTTAATCCATTACCCTCTTCCATATTCAAATCCAATACATCAGTAAAAACACTTGCTTCGTAGGCTTCAAATCCGTTAGCCAATAACAACAAAATCTTTCTCATCCGGACACCTCTTTCCAATAATGTTTAATACAATCAAATCTCTATTTGCTTATGCTACTATTAAAATATAATTATATCACCACAACATCCACTAATAAAACCTTCTGCAAACTTAAAATAAGAGCCAAGAATCCACAAAAAAATGGTTTTCCCGGCTCTTATCTTTAACAGCTAATGCTTATGCTAATGGTACAGTATTACTATAAATTCATTAAACAGGTTTACTTAAAACTTCTTTCAGGCTTTCTATATCGCCATTACGAATTGCTTGTAAATTATCGCCTATCTGTTCAATATTCCAATCCCACCATTTTACCCTTTGTAGTACATCAATTACCGAATCATCAAATCGCTTTCGTATCTTTTTAGCCGGCACTCCACCAACAATTGTATATGGAGGTACATCTTTTGTTACAACAGCTCGAGTTCCAATAATGGCACCATCGCCAATATTCACACCAGCCATAATTACAGCTTCATAGCCTATCCAAACATCGTTTCCAATCACTATATCACCCTTATTGTCCCAAGCTTCAACTGCTAGCGCATTTTCATCCCATTCTGTGAATATAGGAAATGGAAAGGTAGCTAGCGAATTCATCGTATGATTTGATCCATTAAACAGAAACTTAGCCCCACAAGCAATTGAACAGAACTTCCCGATTATAAGGTGATCCTGATTAATCGGATAATGGTACAAAACACTTCTTTTTTCAAAATCCATGGGATCTACAAAATCATGATAAAAGGTAAAATCGCCTATAATAATATTAGGGTTTTTAATTATATTTTTAAGATAACAAATCGTGTTATCATTTTCTCTTGGATAAACTTTATTGGGATCTGGTTTAATCATTTAAACCCTTCTCTCTATTCAAATTTTATGTTATCCCATCATAGTCTTTTTTAGTGCACATTATCATAATCATTTTCTCACCTCATCTATAGTATTAAATATATTATAATTTTCCTTGCAAATATTAACAATTGAAAGAACACCAAAAATCATATTTATTAGACGCTGGTACTATCTTCTTATAACAATATCCGATAAGTATCCCCGTATCCCTCGCTCCACCACGCCCGGCCCGGCGGCTGAGGGCTAAATTACAATTTTCTTTTTAGCAAAATATGGTATAATATCATAATTGTAAATTAAGTAAGAGGATCATTTTCTTATTGATTTTATACCTGCCAAACACCTATCTTGATATTGAGTTGTTTATGGTTATGGCTACAACCTACTAGGAGGAACGTTCATGTTTGCATTTTTTCATGGAATATTACTAGCTTTTGGATTAATACTGCCATTAGGAGTTCAAAATTTATTTGTTTTTAATCAAGGAACTATTCAATCAAAATTTTCAAGAGTATTACCTGTTGTATGTACTGCCTCTATTTGTGATACGATTCTAATTTTAGTGGCTGTACAAGGTGTATCCTTGATCCTTTTAACTTTTAATTGGGTTAAAATAACTTTACTAGTAATTGGGTTTTTATTCTTAATATATATGGGTTGGAATACATGGAACTATAAGCCAATAAATAATATTAATCAGCCTGAATTAGCTTCAGTAAAAAAACAGGTTGTATTCGCTATTACTGTGTCGCTAATTAATCCTCATGCAATTCTAGACACGATTGGGGTCATAGGAACAAGTTCAATTAATTATATTGGACACGATAAGAGTCTATTTACACTCGCATGTATTCTTGTATCATGGTGCTGGTTTTTTTCCCTGGCTACTATTGGCCGTCTAATAGGAAAACAAAAAAAATTCTCAGCTTGGATTGTGCTGATAAATAAAGCCTCTGCTTTTTTCATGTGGGGATCTGCTGTATATATGCTCTATAGCTCTAAAATAATACCATAATTATCATCTGTGGTGAATAGATAGCGCATGAAAAGGAGTACTACCATGAATCAAGTGTCTCGCCACTCATTTATCTTAATTTCCATCGTTACTGTCTTGTATTGGACATCACTTTACACGTATGTACCAATTCTCGCTCCTTACCTGGAGTCTCTTGGCTATTCATTCAAACTAATTGGACTAATCATAGGCAGTTACGGATTGATGCAAATTACTGTTCGCCTTCCTCTCTGTATATGGTCAGATCGTCTCCGATTGAGCAAAAAACCTTTTCTTTTATTCGGTTTGATAACTGCGGGAGCCAGCAGTTTTCTTTTTACCCTTTCCGGGGCTTGGTGGGTAACACTTACCGCCCGTTCCTTGGCTGGAATATCTGGTTGTACTTGGGTATTCTATACCGTCTTGTATGCCTCTTATTTCCGGCAGGAGGAGGCAACTCGCGCTATGGGAAGCATCAGTTTTTTTGCTATAACTGGACAAGTTCTAGGAATGACCTTATCCGGATTTCTATCCGAATTCAGTGGATGGGAAGCAACTTTTCAGGCTGGTAATATAATCGCATGCGCAGGAATTGTCCTTGCATTTTTTCTGCATGAGCCTAATAATCACAATCCTTATGAACCGATACAATTCAAAGATTTAGCGATAGTCATGAAAAATCCGATGTTAGTTAAAATAGCCGTCTTATCTATTTTGGCCCAAGGTATTGTTTTCATTACCATGTTCGGTTTTACTCCGTCGCAGGCGCTGAGCCTTGGAGCTAGCAAAAGCGACCTTACTATATTAAGCATCGCCTTTATGGTGCCTTCTGCTATTGCCTCTATTTCAGCTGGCAAGTGGGCTTCCTCTAAATTCGGCGATTGGAATACGATTATTGCTGGTTTTTTCTTAAGTGCAATTTGTACGTTTGCTATTTCCTACGCACCCACTTTCACTATACTTGCATTTAGTCAAGGGGTGAATGGTTTTGCCCAAGGTTTATACAACCCGCTTATGTTGGGTTTAGCTATCCAGACCATAGAGCCTTCCAAGCGAACTACGGCCATGGGATTTTACCAGTCAGTATACTCTGTTGGTATATTTTGTGGTCCATTCCTGGCGGGATGGTTAAATGAAACCTTCGGCATAAACGGAGGATTTGCCTTCGCTGGACTACTCGGCATTATTGCCGGCTTCTTGGCAATGTATTGGCAATGGAAAGAACTCCAAAAAGAAAATGATCTAAACACCCTTACTCAATAGCTGACATACGAAATTGCTATTAATTTTAGCATATCAATCTGTGACAGTTAACTTCAGCAGAAATCATGGCTAAGTTCGATAAATCCACATTACAAATATTATAGAACCCAGGAGTGTCGGGGCCTTTCCCGCTTCCTAGGTTCTATTTTTCTACTTATACGGTTTATACCACAACTTTCTTCCGTCCGTCCCCGATTCACCACGCCCGGCGGCTGGGGGCGGATCCGCCATTTCGCGGCGGCTGCGGCCGCGCCTTAGCGACAGAGCCGCCGGTAACAGTTCCGTACGAGAGGTCACGGACGACCTCTCGAGCCTGGCCTGAGCACGGATGCGAATGCCAGGCGCTACGGTACTGTCGGCGACGAGCTTAGGCGCGGCCAGCAGCCGGAGCATGGCGGCAAGCCCCCAGCCGCTGGGCTGTGCCCCCTTATCCCCGCCAAACAAAAGACCACTAACCAACCCACATCCTTAGCGATTTTTTAATTTATTGCTGTTTTAATATTTGGGGCTAGCAGAAGCTAGGATTGTTGTGGCCTCTCCCGCTTCCTAAGTTCTATTTTGCGGTTTATTCATTTTATACCACGACTTTCCCCCTTCCCCGATCCACCACGCACGGCCCGGCGGCTGGGAGCGGGTCCGCCATTTCGCGGAGGCTGCGGCCGCGCCTTAGCGACAGAGCCGGTAACAGTTCCGTACGAGAGGTCACGGACGACCTCTCGAGCCTGGCCTGAGCCTGGACGCGAATGCCAGGCGCTACGGTACTGTCGGCGACGAGCTTAGGCGCGGCCAGCAGCCGGAGCATGGCGGCAAGCCCCCAGCCGCTGGGCTGTGCCCCCTTATCGCCGCCAAACAAAAAACCACTAAGTGCCCCACACTTTTAGCGGTTTTTAGGCTTCTCAGCATTCGATGGCTTACTCCCGGAAATGTTTAAGTTTGTATAACTAACGTCGTGTTAACAGAGAAATCCATGAAAAAATTGTTTTCATAGAGTATTTTAATAATGAATTTCTCCCCATGACTCTAATCTCCATTGAGTATCAGTTAGTGAAAAACTATTAATACTACAATTTCTTATTGAAAATCGGCGTGGCTGCTCTAAGGGAATTTCTAATACTCTTCTGAAAAAATATTCTAATATCCATCCGTGAGTTACAATTAAGATATTTTTATTAGAATGATTTGTAGCTATTTCTTCTAGGCATTTTGTACTGCGCTCATATGCCTGACGAATACTCTCTCCATTAGGTAAAACGTAGTCTACTTCACCTTTTCTGTAATTTATATATTCATCAGGATAATTTTCGTTAAACTGATTTGCAGTCAACCCTCCTAGTATGCCTAAGTTGCGTTCTCGTAAACGCTTATCTACTTTTATATTAAGATTAATTTTTTGGGAAATAATTTTTGCAGTTTGCTTGGCACGTCCTAAATCGCTGGAGTATAAAACATCAAATACTTGTTTTTTTAATAGGTCGGCAATACAATTGGCTTGTTCAACACCTACTTTATTTAAATTACTGTCTAACCAGCCTTGGTGCCTTCCTATAGAGTTCCATTCAGTTTCTCCATGACGTACTACAATAATTAATGTTCTTGTTGTAATCATAAATAAATCCCATCTTTCTAGGACAGAAGGTACGATTTTTCTTTCCCTCTCTGCAATGACAAACTCCATTCACAATCAAAGCCACCAGCCGCCGGGCCATGCCAATTTATCGCCGCCAAACAAAAAACCACTAACCAACCCACATCCTTAACGATTTTTTAATTTATTGCTGTTTTAATATTTTGGGCTAGCAGAAGCTAGGATTGCCGTGGCCTCTCCCGCTTCCTAGGTTCTATTTTGGGGTTTATTCAGTTCAGTTCTACTGTATCCACGGTCTCCCCCGATCCACCACGCACGGCCCGGCGGCAAGCCCCCAGCCGCTGGGCCATGCCCCCTTATCGCCGCCAAACAAAAAACCGCTAACCAACCAACATCCTTAACGATTTTTTAATTTATTGTTGTTTTATATTTTGGGCTAGCAAAAGCTAGGAATGACGCGCCTCTCCCGCTTCCCAGATTAACACAACTGAATACCTATATAAAATATCTCAAAAAAAGACAAAAAAGGATGGGCACTAGCCCCATCCTTTTTTCAGCAAATTATCGGCCTCTAGCCGGTTCAACATTTATCTTATAACCCTTGAGCATGTTTTTGTGCATAACCGACATTACCCGTTCCGCATGCTCCTCAGGAACCTCAACGAAAGTAAACTTTTCATAAATATTTATCTGCCCAATCATATTGCCCTGGATTCCCGATTCTTCCGCGAAAGTGCGGACAATATCCTCCGGCCGGATTCTTTGGGCACGGCCAACATTAACGAATAACCGGACCATGCCTTTTTCGGCCCCGGTATTAGCAAACGCCGGATTTTCATCCGCTTTTTCCTTATACCCTTCCTGAAGCAGCTTTAACGCCGCCGCAGCGATGTCCATAGCATCATATTCCGGCACCAGGTCGGCCACGATGCTATGATAATCATTAAAATTGCCTTGATCTATCGTAGCACTAAGCCGCTTGGCAATCAAATCCTTCTGACGTTCCAGAATATCTGCCGCCGAAGGCAGCTGATTGCGAACAATACGGGTTTTAGTCTGCTTTTCGATAAGTTTAAGCTGACGATATTCCTTCGGTTCAATAAAAGTAATCGCAATCCCCTTACGCCCGGCCCGGCCGGTACGACCAATGCGGTGGACATAAGATTCCGGATCTTGCGGAATATCATAATTTATAACATGAGTAACGCTGTCGATATCAAGGCCGCGGGCCGCAACATCCGTCGCTACCAAAATTTCCAGCTTACCATCACGGAACTTTTTCATTACCCGATCCCGCTGCGACTGGCTAAGATCGCCATGCAGCCCATCTCCCAAAAAGCCCCGGGCTTGCAAGGAAGCCACCAAGTCATCAACGCCGCGCTTGGTCCGGCAGAAAATAATCGCCTTGTCGTTAGTCTCAATATCCAATACCCGGCATAAGCCCTCAAGCTTGTCGCGGGTCTCATAATAACACTGATCAATCAGCGGCACCGTTATTTGTTCCCGACTGATAGCTACTTCCGCCGGATTATTCATATAACGATTAGCCAACGCCCGAATTTGCCCCGGCATCGTCGCCGAAAATAACAGGGTTTGCCGTTCCTTCGATAAACTCTGCAAAATCTGCTCGATATCGTCCACAAAGCCCATATCCAACATTTCATCAGCTTCATCCATAACCAACATCGTAACATGACTCAGCTTTATAGTATTACGGCGAATATGATCCAACAAACGGCCTGGCGTACCAATAACCACCTGGACCCCGTAATTAAGCGCCCGGATCTGACGGTCAATCGGCTGTCCGCCATAAACCGGCAAAGTTTTAATGCGCTTGACCTTACCAATCTTAGTAAGCTCTTCTGAGACTTGGATCGCCAACTCGCGAGTAGGCGTAAGCACCAATGCCTGGATCTGGCGGGTTTCATTGATCCGTTCCATAATTGGAATACCAAAAGCCGCCGTCTTACCGGTACCAGTCTGAGCCTGACCGATTACGTCACGTCCCTCAAGCACCAATGGGATAGTTTTAGCCTGTATTGGTGATGGTTCCTCAAACCCCATCTCCATAATTGAGGCCAGAACTTTTTTACTAAGCGAAAGTTCGCCGAAAAATCCGGACGCAGCAGTATTAGTTGTTTTCAATATATATTACCTCCTATGATTTTATAATGTATTGTCTGAGATGATCTAGCGCAGTATTTGCAGTACGCATTTTTATAGCTGACCGTGGACCATTAAAGCGATGTTCATGACACTCAATGCCCTTATTCCCCGAAACTGCGATATATACAAGGCCCACCGGCTTATCGGGAGTAGCTCCTCCCGGCCCGGCGATGCCGGTTATACCAATTCCGATATCACTTTTACACCTGGACCGAACCCCAGCGGCCATTTCCTCCGCCACTTGCGGGCTAACCGCGCCATAAGAATCGAGGCTGCCGGCACTAACGCCAACAACGCCCGATTTAATTTCATTACTATAGGACACCACCGACCCCAGCAGATAATTTGAACTGCCGGGAATATCAGTAATCTTGCTGGATACCAGCCCGCCGGTACACGACTCAGCCAACGCCAAGGTTAGTTTATTTTCCTGAAGCAACTGCCCGACAACCAGTTCGAGAGACTGAGCGTCAGTTCCAAAAATATACCTGCCAACCCGTCGGCGGATTTCCTGTTCCAAGGTGCCGATAAGCGCCTCAGCCGCTTGGTTCGAGTCTGCTTTTGCCGTCAACCGAATATGTATCTCACCGCTGCGTGCTAATAACGCTAAGGTAGGGTTGCTTTGGCCCTTGATAAGGTCGATAATCTCATCCTCCAAGGTCGACTCACCAATACCGCTAGTACGCAGCACTTTGGACTTAATAACACCCTGACCGCCGAACCGATTATTAAGATACGGCACAACCGACGCTTCAAACATCGCTTCCACCTCAAACGGCGGCCCCGGTAAATGAATAATCGTTTTATCATCAATCTCAATAGCAACGCCAGGTGCAGTGCCGCACATATTATCAAGCACTACCGCCCCTTCCGGAATCATAGCCTGGCGGAGATTATTTTCAGTCATCATTAAGTTTCGCGAAACAAAAAATTCGTTTATCCGCTTCTCACTGGGTTTATGGAGCACTAAAGGCCGCCCCAAAAGTCCCGCTGCCACTTCCTTAGTTATATCACCTTGAGTGGGGCCCAACCCCCCCGTAGTAATCACCAAATCAGCGCGCTGTAAAGCCGTTTCAAAGACCTGAGCCATACGAACCCGATTGTCACCCACCGTCGACTGAAATAAAACATCAAAACCTAGTTCATTTAAGTGTTTAGCCAAATAAGCCGCATTAGAATTTAGAATCTGTCCTAACAGTAATTCAGTTCCAGTACTTACAAGTTCCACAATCATCTCGGATTACCCCCGTAACATGAATTTCGCTATAAAGGATCATAAATCCTCTAAAAAATTCCATTCCAAGTTACCAAAGAATTAATCTGCGCTAATTATAGTAATTCCACTAGGTAGACAAAAATAGTAGTGCATCAACACTACTATTCCACGAGACTAGACTAAATAAGCCGTTTGTCCCGTACTGTTACTAGTAAGGTGTCGTTATATTATTTCTGCCAACAGGTCATATGTAAACCCCTGAACAATCTTAGCTTTGACAAAATCGCCCGTTTTTACCGCCGCCGCATTTTCGAGATAAACTATCCCGTCAATCTCCGGCGCTTGGCGTTCGGCACGGCCAAACACCACGACACCATTATCATCGCTTCGTCTTCCTTCAACCAAAATACCAACTGCCTGCCCTTCAAGCGCGGTATTGATTTCTTCGGAAATTGCCGACTGCAAAGCCATCAGCCGGTGATAACGGTCCTCTTTTACGTCTTCGGCAATTTGATTAGGCATTTTCGCCGCCACCGTATCTTCTTCCCGGGAATAAGTAAAGACCCCAACATGATCAAACTTTGTTTTGGCAACAAACTCTTCCAAAGCCTGAAACTGCTCCTCAGTTTCGCCGGGGAATCCGACAATAAACGAAGTACGAATCGCGACATTTTTTATCGTCGCCCGGATTTTCTTTAAGAGCTTCTCAATATCCGCCCGCCGGTCGCGCCGATTCATCGCCGCAAGAATATCATCATGAATATGCTGCAGCGGCAAATCGACATACTTGCAAAGCTTCGGTTCCTCAGCTATAAGTTCAATAACTTCATCAGTAAAATATTGCGGATAACAATATAACAATCGAATCCAAACCAGGCCCTCAATTTTAACCAATTCCCTGAGGAGCGCAGCTAACTGCGGCCCGCCCGATAGATCCCGGCCGAAACTAGTAGTATCCTGAGCAATCAGATTTATTTCTTTCGTTCCCTCGGCCACTAACTGTTTAACCTCATTAACCACCGACTCAACGGTCCGGCTGCGGAAAGCCCCCCGCACCAGCGGAATCACACAATAAGAACAGTTATTGCTGCAACCTTCAGCAACCTTCACATAGCTGGAATAAACCGGGGTAGTTTTTATCCGCGGCATATTTTCATCATAAATAGTGTCAGTTTTGCCGATAAAAATAACCCGTTCACCCGCTAAAACCTGCGCAATCGCTTCATTAATCCGATGCCAGGAACCGGTTCCTAAAACCGCGTCAACCTCAGGCAACTCGTCCAACAGTCCTTGCTGATACCGCTGTCCAAGACAGCCAGCGACAATTAAGGCCCGGCATTTACCGGACTGTTTATACTTAGCGGTTTCAAGAATCGTATTTACTGATTCTTCCTTAGCAGCATCAATAAAAGTGCAAGTATTTATAATAAGTATCTCAGCATCCTTAGGCTCGTCAATCAGCTGAATACCGTTAGATGCCAAGAGACCCAGCATCACCTCAGTATCTACCAGGTTCTTGGCGCACCCAAGACTAATAAATCCGGCTTTCACTATGGAATCTTCCTTTCGGTCTGTCATCGCGGGCTCAGCCGCACGGTTTGAACCCACTTATCAAGAAGTTTAGCCTTATCAACAGCAGTAAGCTTGTCCTCATATTCAAACAAAGGAATCGGTTCTTTACCCACCAGCCGTTTATAAACTGCCGTATCGGCATTGGTTGGGACCATATAAAAACGATTGTCATACAGGGCTTCCTGCGCTTGATTCTGCACCAGCCAATCAACAAACAGCCTAGCCGTTGCGCCCTCCGGCGAATTTTTTAAAACCCCGGCGGCGGTTAAAATATAGGCCGTTCCGTCTTCCGGATGAATAATCGTTATCGGAAACTTGTCCTTAATATACCGTAAAGTTTCGCTTTGAACCGCAATCGCAATATCGGCCTCACCTAGCCCCACCATCCGCGGCGGAGTAGATAAAAACTTGGCATATTGAACAATCTTCGGATGCAGCTTCGCCAAATAGGCTAACGCCTCCGATTCCCCTTTGACGCCAGTCAAAGTATTTAAAATATTTACGGAAGCAGACGAGGCCAAAAAATCGGTAATAACTAGCCGGTATTGGTTGTTATTTGCGACTAAATCTTCCCATTTCTGCGGCGGATGCGGCAGTTTCTTGAGAAAATCATTGTTAGCCGCGAACACAATCGGATCATACCAAACCCCAAGCCACTCATTATCCTTACCGCAAAACCGTTCCGGAACAACCTCAGTTGTTTCAGAGCTATAAGCAGCCAACAATTTAAGCTTGGCAACCTGCTTTAATGTCTCACTGTCAGCCAACACAATATCAGCGTGTGGCTCAGCCGCCTCCATTATCAGCCGTGACACAAGATCGGCCGAGGATAACGGAGCCACATCAACGACAATTCCTGATGCTTTCTCATATTCTTGAGCTAAAACTGCCACCTGTTCAACCGGCAACGTAGAATATACAACTATATGCTTCTTGGTGTCGGGATTTTCTTTACCCGCATCAGCAAGTAAATTAGTGCCAATCACCGTGATTATCACTAAAAAGAACGATAGCAGGAGTAACGGAAGATAGCGACGCATAACATCCCCTCCAAACTAAAGAAACCAATCAAGGCACAGTTAAAAAAAGTATAACTGACAACCTATACTACTATACAGTTTATTGGTTCGTTGCGCAAGCTAAATTTTCTCCAAAAATTTCACAGCAAAAAATTCATTCACGCTAGTAGTTTCCCTTCACTTAAAATCTATGTAGAGAAAACCACCGGCGTTACTTGCGTCGACCGGCCTGCTTGCCGCTCTGGCGGCGTCCCCGCGGTACGGCGGAACCGCCTCGGGCCGGGGTGGCAATCGCTGGCTTTACCGGTTTTCGCCCTGTAGCCCTTACCGCCGCATTTTTTGGCGGTCGGACTAAGCACTTAGGCTCATAACCAATTAAATCCTGCCGTCCGGCCTTAGTCAAAGCCTCTAACACCAACAAATAATTTTTCGGATTACGATACTGCAGCAGCGCCCGTTGCAGCCGTTTTTCATGGGGGTCTTTAGCTGTATAGACCTTCTCCCCGGTTAAGGGATGAATACCCGTATAATACATGCAGGTTGATAAACTTCCCGGCGACGGAATAAAGTCCTGCACCTGTTCCGGCTGATATTTCTGATCACGGAGAAATTCCGCCAACTCAACGGCTTCTTTAAGCCCGCTCCCGGGATGACTGGACATGAAATACGGCACCAAATATTGCTCTTTGCCAATCGCCGCATTGATTTTCTTAAATGCCTGGGAAAACTTCAAATAAACATTCTTGCCCGATTTCCCCATCAAATTAGTTACTTTCGGCGCAATATGCTCCGGGGCTACCTTCAACTGTCCGCTGACATGGTGTCGGCATAATTCCTGGATGAAGTCATCCTTAGCATCCGCCAACAGATAATCATACCTAATCCCGGACCTGATGAATACCTTTTTTACTTTCGGCAAACTTCTTAATTCCCGCAACAATTCCAAATACTCGGTATGATCAGCCTTCAAATTCTTACAGGGGCTTGGATACAAACACTGCCGGCCCCGGCAAGCGCCGCGTTCCTGTTGCTCCGAACAGGCCGGAGTGCGAAAATTAGCCGTTGGTCCGCCCACATCATGAATATAGCCCTTAAAATCGCTCTGGCCGATCAGAATATTCGCTTCCCGCAAAATAGACTCCTGGCTGCGCGCTTGAATAATCCGGCCCTGATGCGACACAATAGCGCAAAACGAACACCCGCCATAACAGCCCCGATGGCTTACCAAACTAAACTTTACTTCCTGGATTGCCGGCACCCCCCCGGCAGCTTCATACGACGGATGATACGTCCGTTGATAAGGTAAATCATAAACCTCATCCATTTCTTCCGTAGTAAGCGGCAGCGCCGGTGGATTCTGCACCACAAAATACTCGCCATGATTTTGTACAATAGTTTTGCCGCGAATCGGATCCTGCTCTAAATACTCATCTTTAAACGCGTCGGCAAACGCTTTTTTATCAGAACTAACCGCCGTATAATCAGGGACCTCGATATAATCCCACAAATGTTCCAGCTCAGTGGCCCGGTAACAAGTACCGCCCACACTTCGAATATCCTCGACTTTTATCCCCGCCGCCAGTTCGTCGGCAATTTCTTTTATTTGCCGTTCACCCATACCGTAAACTAATAAATCGGCACGGCTGTCAATCATAATCGACCGCCGGACATTATCCGTCCAGTAGTCGTAATGGGCAAACCGCCGCAGACTGGCCTCAATCCCGCCAATAATCAGCGGAATATCCTTCCAAACCTCCCGTACCCGGTTGCAATATACTATCGTCGCCCGGTCAGGCCGTAACCCCGCCTCACCGCCGGGGGAATAATTATCGCTGCTGCGATACTTCTTAGCCGCCGTAAACTTATTTAACATCGAATCTAAATTACCGGCAGTTACCATTACCCCCAGCCGCGGCTTACCCAGCTTTTTAAAATCAGCCACCGTGCGCCAATCCGGCTGAGCAATAATTCCGACCCGCCAGCCGTTTTTTTCTAAAACCCGGCTGATAATCGCCGGGCCAAAACTCGGATGATCAACATACGCATCACCGCTGATCAGCAAAAAATCCAATCTGTCCCAGCCACGTTCCGCCATATCCGCTTTACTTATTGGTAGAAAACCGTTCGTCATAATCTGCTCCTAACCTTACATCTGCAAGCTTAAAACAGCAAGACTGCTTCGAAAAGCTCAAATGAAACTTTTTCGGCAGCCTTGCTTTATCTTTACCGATACATTTTTCTAATTACTCTATCCTATCTGGCGGCAGGAGCCGGAGTAGTTGTCGGGGCCGGGGTATTGGCCGAAAATGTCTTAACGGCAACTTCACCATCATAACCAGCCCTGCCCTGAGACTGACCATTATAAGTCATTTCAACCCCGCCGGCGTTACCTAACTTGAGTGTTACATCCTTGTCCGCACTCCAACTCAAAGTTTCACCGACTTTAGGCGTCCCTAGATAGACTTCCTTACCATCCACCGTTGCTCTTACCCAGCACTCCGCGGTGAATTTTGCCGAAACAGCAACCGGCTTGCCATCAGCTGCTCCCGGTGCTTTGACCCCTGGGGCCGCTGGAGTTCCTGGAGCTGGCGTCTTCGCCACATTAGGGGCAACTTGTTGCGTCGCCGGCGGCACTGCCGGCTGCTCTACCTTAGCCTTATTTTCAGGCGGAGTTGATGTACCAAAATAACTTACTGCCCCCCAGCCCACGATTATAACCGCCACAACCGCTACCGCTACAACCGGCCAACGTGAAGCCGAAGTCGACCGCCTTGGTTCCATATGCTCAGCTTGACTTTCCGCCGCTGGTTCTGTAACCGAGGTCGGTTCTTTCGCCAATTTTTGTTCTGGAACCGGCTTTGGTTCTTTAACCGGTTTTTGTTTTTGTTCTGGAACCGGTTCAGGAACAGGCGGCTCAGGATTCTGGCTCTGATGATATAATTTCAGCATCTCCTGCGGATCCAGCCCAATAAACGTAGCATAATTCCGCAGAAATCCCTTTAGATAGACCTCTCCAGGCAATACCTTATAATCACCATCTTCAAGCGCTTGAATATACAGTCCCCGAATACTGGTACCCTTTTCAATATCCTTTATAGTCAAACCCTTTTTTTCCCGTTCACTGCGTAATATTTCGCCTACTGTCTGCAAACCAGTTACCTCCCTAAGTCGTTTGATAATCTATAATTCGCCAAACGTCCTTCTTCAGTTTTCTAATCCAACTACTATAACTTATATTTTACCCTATTTCCCAACATTCTTTTCAGAGGTTATTTTTTTATTAATCCGCATTAAAATATTGAGCATGAACTTGGTCCGAGGTCATTATAATTTCCCGGGCTTTACTGCCGGCATTCGGGCCGACAATTTTCATTTCTTCCATCGTATCAATAAGCCGGGCCGCACGAGTATACCCGATTCTAAACTTTCGTTGCAGCATCGACACTGACGCCTGTCCCGTTTCCATAACCATCGTAACCGCATCTTTCAAAAGTTCATCCTCGAATGTTTCATTATTCCGCTTCTCAACAGTTTCAGTATACGCAGTCACACCTTCAGTATACTCCGGTTCAGATTGAGTTTTTAAATAATTAACCAATTCTTCTACTTCATTATCGGCGATAAACGCCCCTTGCACCCGGGACGGCTTGGCCGCACCAACCGGATAAAACAACATATCGCCCTTGCCCAGTAATTTTTCCGCCCCAGCCATATCAAGAATCGTCCGGGAATCAATTTGCGACGATACCGCAAACGAAATCCGGGAAGGAACATTGGCTTTAATCGTACCGGTCAAAACATCAACCGAAGGCCGCTGCGTCGCCAACACCAAATGCAGCCCTGCCGCCCTGGCCATTTGAGCCAGCCGGCAAATCGCATCCTCAACATCCACCGGGGCAACCATCATCAAATCAGCTAATTCATCAATAATAATTACAATTAACGGCAACGGACTATCACTGTGGCTCTCATTATACCGGCCAACATCACGAACCCCGGCACTGGCAAACAGCCCGTACCGCCGTTCCATCTCCTGAACCGCCCATCTTAACGACGAAGCCGCCTTTTTCGGATCAGTAACCACCGGCGTCAACAAATGCGGCACCCCATTATAATTAGAAAGCTCTACCACCTTGGGATCAATAAGCATAAACTTAACCTCATCCGGGCGGGCTTTAAACAAAATACTGACAATTAACGTATTAACACAAACGCTTTTCCCCGACCCGGTAGCGCCCGCTACCAACAGATGCGGCATTTTGGAAAGATCCGCAATAATTGCCTGACCGCTGATATCCTTACCAAGCGCTACCGACAGGCGCGAAGTGGCCCCTTGAAATTCCTTGCTTTCTAATACATCCCGGAGCGGCACACTGGAAACTTCCTTATTCGGAACTTCGATTCCAACGGCGGCTTTACCAGGAATCGGCGCTTCAATCCGGACGCCCGAGGCCGCCATATTCAGCGCAATATCATCGGCTAAACTGACAATTCGGCTTACCTTGACCCCCGGTGACGGTTCTAACTCATACCTGGTAACCGCTGGTCCCTGGCAAGTATTGACAACTTTGGCTCCCACATTGAAATTTTCCAGGGTTTGCTCCAATAATCTGGCATTATCCGACAATTCTTTCGTTGATTTTAAGGATTTAGATTTAGTCGTTTTTTTCAACAGTGCCAACGACGGTAACTTATAATTTAACCCCGCCGACGGTGAGACCATTGGCGGCATAGCCGCTTTCACCATAGTGTCATGTTCGTTGGCAAGCGTATTAGCAACTAAATTGTCAAGCGGCAAAACCTCTTGCTGCACCTTATCACCTAAAGTTTTTTCAGCTCGATGGACCACTGGTGCTGGCGGCTCCGCCTTTACTTCATCAGCCTCCTGATTATAAAAGTTAGCCGCCTTCTCCTTCAAATGCGGCAACGACTCACTCATATTCTCCCAGGTACAAGCCAGCGCTTCACCAGCGCTCGCCAGCCCAGTTGTGGCCTTATCCTTAGCAAACACCAGCGTTTTGGTCAGTGACCAGGTAGTCGACAACACCGCAGAACAAATTGCCAGCGACACCAGAACAATCATACTCCCAGAAACCCCAAGCATATTGCGCAACCCCAACAGCAAAATTCCGCCAACGAAACCGCCGCCTTCAGCCAGCCGCTCCGGCAAAATTTCTTCACCAACGGGAACCGAAAAATGATGATAAATAGCTAATATAAATACATAAGTCAACAGCCAGCCCCAAAACTTAATCGTATAGACAATTGGCCGCCTTGTCCAAACATAAAAACTGCCGATGACCAAAATGACCACGGGGGACACAAACGCTCCCGTGCCAAGGGTATAGCGGCAAATTTTGGCAAGAATTAACCCCGCCGGCCCAGTATTCATCTCGACTAGGCTGGCAAATAACAATAGGGAAAACATAACAAGGATAATCCCTAGCAACTCATACTTTATTTCCGCCGGAAGCTTTTTGAAAAACTTAGGCAAGATATACCACCTCAAAAGAAATTTCTACAAAAACGAGTAAATTCCTCTTATCCGGCGATCTACTCCACATAGTTTTTCATTTAAATTATTTACTACATTTTATCTCCGCCTACAATTATAACCATAAATACCGCAAACTGCTATTATCTAAGACTGCCAAATTATTTACAGCTAATCCCATCATTTGTTATCCTCTAAAGATAATAGCTATTCCCTGGAAATAAATGAATCAGCTGGTTTAATAATAATTATCATTTTTTCTAACCTTTGCCGGCGGCCTATGCAAAAAACATAGTCTATTTGCCAAGAACGATAAAGGGGTTATCTTGAACCCGGCTGGTTCAAAATAACCCCTGCCAATTTTTCTAAACTATTGAAGGCCGATACGTCAGCATTATCCCCGGCTGAATATCCGGCCGTAAATAATCATTAGGTTCAGTCGATATAACCCGCACAATCCGGCACTGGGTCGGTGAAAACTTTTCCACCACAACCTTGACCCCATCATAATCTAATTCCTCATAAACTGGCGGCGTTTCCGTTCCGGACATCACCATCTCTAACGGTACAATTGACCAAAAAAGCATTTAGTGTTTTACCTTTTCAGACTCATTTTGCACCTTTATCAATTCCCGCAACTTACCAAGTGCCTGTGATACCCCGCCAATAGCATCAATCAGGCCATATTCCACAGCGTCCCGGCCAATAACCGACGTTCCAATATCTCTTGACAATTCACCAGTTCGATACAACATTTCCTTCCATTTATTCTCGTTAATTTTCGAATGCGTTACCACGAATTTATTAACCCGCTCTTGCATTTTTTCCAAATAATCAAAAGAGCTTTGCGCCCCAATCACCATCCCGGTAAGACGAATCGGATGTATTGTCATCGTGGCACTTTCCACAATAAAAGAATACGTCGCCGATGTGGCTATCGGCACCCCAATACTGTGCCCGCCACCAAGCACCACCGATACCGAGGGCTTAGCCATTGTCGACACCATTTCAGCTATTGCCAACCCGGCCTCAACATCCCCGCCAACTGTATTAAGTAACAACAGCAAGCCTTCAATTTCCGGATTCTGTTCAATTGCCACCAGTTGGGGCATAATATGCTCGTATTTCGTAGTTTTATTTTGAGGTGGAAGTACCATATGTCCTTCAATTTGTCCGATAATTGTCATGACGTGAATATTGCTTTTTGCGGTAGGAACTTCAGGCGTCCCCAATTCTTCCACGTTCTCAGCCGCAGTACTTTTTTTAGATTTCCGCTGTTTAGGAGCCTCAACAGGTATTTGTGGTTGCTCGGTATCAGGTGGTGCAACGACTGGATTATCGTTGTCAATCATCATCCCGCCTCCTTGTCTATTCTCTACAGAATAGTATAGACTTTATCCCCTGTTTCATACTGCCATATAAAATCAGCCTAGTTGTACTGATAGCGGTAAAAGTCATTAATAATAAACTAAAGACCCGACAAACACAAAAAACCACTCATAAAATGAGTGGTT
>Ga0316602_10000373_pt1 | contig 27671 bp, 25 predicted proteins | sample OWC_soil_day10_C_FD_203103 | JGI IMG/M metagenome (GOLD analysis project Ga0316602, IMG submission 203103) | Wetland soil microbial communities from Old Woman Creek delta, Ohio, United States - OWC_soil_day10_CT | ecosystem: Environmental > Terrestrial > Soil > Wetlands | place: USA: Ohio... | reverse complement strand
GCGGATCTGGCCGGGCAGGACTTCGATGGCTACTACTCCAGCAGCCGCACCTGCGAGGTGGGTATGACCCGCGCCACCGGCCGGATCTACCGGAGCTACCTCTTCATGCTGGAAGAGGCTTCACGCTAGACAATCGCGACACAGACGTGATGGTCGGGCTTTGCCCGGCCACCACGTGGGGGTCAAAGGGGGGACATCGCGAGCGCAGCGAGCAGGCGGTCCCCCATTTCGTGGCAGAAAGCAACGCCCCCCTTTCGGGGGGCGTTGCTTTTCCATCGAACGGCTCAGCCCTTCTTGCGGGCCTTCAGGGTCGCCTTGCGGGCCTCATAGCGGGCGTTGGCCTGGGCGTTGCGCCGGTGGTCCTCCTCGGTCTCGAGGATGAGGGGGGGAACCGGGACCACCTTCTTGTTCTCGTCCAGGGCCACGAAGGTCAGGTAGGCACTGGCGGTGTGGCGCACCTCGCCGGTGCGGATGTCCTCGGCCTCCACCCGCACGCCGATCTCCATGGAGGTGCTTCCCGCCCGGTTCATGCTAGCGCGCAGGATGAGGAGGTTGCCGATGTAGACCGGGGAGTGGAAATCCAGGCGGTCCAGGGAGGCCGTGACCGCGTTCATGCCGGTGTGGCGGGAGGCTACGGTCCAGGCCGCGTTATCGATGAGCTTCATGATGGTGCCGCCGTGGACGTTGCCGGCCGCATTCGCATCGGGGGGAAGCATGTTCTGCGCGAGCACGATGCCGGTCTTGGATACTGTCTTGGCACTGCCGGTCATGGGACACTCCTTGTTATGTCACTACACTAGGTAGTCGTTTGCCCGCCTGTCGGGCCCGTTTCCAAGTATCCCTTTTCCCAGAGAAAATCCATGGTCGAATCCGTCAAAAAATCGCTCCGGGCCTCGGCCGCCGCCAGGTGGACCTCCCTGGTGATCGTGTCCTTCACCATGCTCTGCGGCTACTACGTCGCCGATGTGGCCTCCCCCCTCAAGCCCCTGATCGAGCAGAAGCTCCATTGGACCAGCTCCCAGTACGGCTTCTTCACCGGGGGCTATGCCTGGCTGAACATCATCGGGGGCCTCCTGCTGGGTGGCATTCTCCTGGACAAGCTGGGGGCCCGCATGGCGGGCATCCTGGCGGGGGTCCTCATGGTGGTGGGCTGCGGGCTCAAGTGGTTCGCCATCCACGACACCGGCCTCTTCGCCGGGACTTTCCTGGGCTTCAACCTCCAGGTCTTCCTGGCGGCCTTCGGCTTCTCCATCTTCGGCCTGGGCCTGGAGATCTGTGGCGTCACCGCCACCAAGATCATCGCCCGCTGGTTCAAGGGCTACGAGATCGCCCTGGCCATGGGCCTCCAGGTGGGCACCGCCCGCATCGGCACGGCCATCGCCCTGGGCCTCAGCGACCCCATCGCCCGGGCATTCAAGGACTCCGTGGGCGCCCCCATATTCGTGGGCTTCGCCATGCTCCTGGTGGGCCTGGTGGCCTATTTCTTTTACTGTGCCATGGACAGGAAACTGGACGCCTCGGAGTCGGACCTGGACGAGGAGGCCGAAGAGCCCTTCCGCTTCTCGGACATCGGCGAAATCCTCAGCATCAAGAGCTTCTGGTACATCGCCATCCTCTGCGCCCTCTTCTACTCCGCCGTCTTCCCCTTCCTCAAGTACGCCCCGGACCTCATGGTCCAGAAGTTCCATGTGAAGGAGAGCTGGGCCGGAGCCATCCCCAGCATCCTGCCCTTCGCCACCATCCCCCTGACCGTGGTCTTCGGTGGCTACTACGACAGGAAGGGCAAGGGTGCCAGCCTCATGATCCTGGGCTCCCTCCTCCTGGTAGTGGTCCACGTCATCTTCTCCGTGCCCCTCCTGAACAACTGGCTGGTGGCCCTGGCCGCCACCATCGTCCTGGGCTTCGGCTTCTCCCTGGTGCCCTCCGCCATGTGGCCCTCGGTGCCCAAGTTCATCCCTCACCGGCAGCTCGGAACGGCCTACGCCCTCATCTTCTGGCTCCAGAACCTGGTGGCCCTCTGGGGCGTGCCCTACCTCATCGGCTCGGTGCTGGACCGCTACTGCATCGTCGGCACCCGGGTGGTGGAGGGTGCCAGCAGCCCGGCCTACAACTACACCCTGCCTATGCTGATCTTCACGGCCTGCGGTGTCCTGGCCGTGCTCTTCGCCTACCTGCTGAAGGCCGACAATCGGAAGATGGGCTACGGCCTGGAGCAGCCCAGCGTAAAGGGCTGAAGCGCTCTTCCAACCACCGAAAAAAAGAAGGGGTGCTCCAATCGGGCACCCCTTCTTCTTTCACGCTGTTCCCTGACAGTGGAATCAGGTCTTCTTCCGCCCCGCCCCCGCCGAGCGCTTACGGCCAAGGACCGGCTTGGTCTTCAGCTTGGGTTTTGGCTTGGGTTTCGGCTTGGGCTTGGCGTCCGGGATGTGGCGGGCGCTGGGACGGCCGGGCACCACGGGCTCGGCATCCTGCTTCTTGATGGTGCGGCGCCCCGGCTTGAGTCCTTCGCCCGGATCCAGGATCCGCCGGACCTTGGCCTCTTCCCGCGAGGGTCCGTCCTCCCCGGTGGCGCGCTTCTGGATGCTCAGACGGATGGGGGTGCCCGTGAAGCCGAACTCGGCCCGGAGACGGTTCTCCAGGTAGCGCATGTAGCTGAAGTGGAGGCCCCGGTCCGTGTTGGCCTTGATGACGAAGGAGGGGGGCCGGACCCCCACCTGCGTCATGAAGTAGAGCTTGGGGAGCTTGCCGTCCACGGCGTGGGGCGACATGGTCTCGACCGACTCCCGCAGGAAGGTGTTCAGCTTGCCGGTGGGGATGCGGCGGGCGTGGGCCTCGGCGACCTCGTTGATCATGCCGAAGAGCTTGGAGACCCGCTGCCCGGTCAGGGCCGAGATGAAGATCATGGGAGCGTGGTTGAGGAAGCCCAGGTCGAAGCGGATCTTCTCTTCGAACTCGATGGAGGTGTAGGTGTCCTTCTCCACCAGATCCCACTTGTTGACCACCAGGATCACGGCTGCGCCGGCCTCCTGGGCATAGCCTGCGATGACGGCATCCTGGTGGGTGATCCCCTCCACGGCGTCGATGAGCATCAGGCTGACGTCAGCCCGGGCCATGGCCTGCTTGGCCTTGAGGATGGAAAGCTTCTCGGCCCCCTCGTGGGTCTTGCCCTTGCGGCGGATACCCGCGGTATCGATGAGCCGGTAGAGGCGCCCTTCGACGTTGAAGATCGTGTCTACGGTGTCCCGGGTGGTCCCGGCCACTTCGCTCACCAGGCTGCGCTCGTAGCCCAACAGCTTGTTGGTAAGGGAACTCTTGCCCACATTGGGGCGCCCGATGAGGGCGAAGCGGGTCTCCTCGGCCAGCTCGTGCTGCTCGGCCTCCTCCGGCGTCCGGTGGAAGGGCAGCTTCTCCTGGATGCTGGCCAGCAGGTCGCTCATGCCGTCGCCGTGACTGGCGGAGATGACATGGACTTCCTCGAAGCCCAGGCCGTAGAAGGCGCCGTCCGGCAGGCCGCCCTTGACCCCATCCATCTTGTTGATGACCAGAATGCAGGGCTTCCCGAGGCGACGTACCCGATTGGCGATCTCGGTGTCCACGGGGTTCAGACCGTCGTGGGCATCCACCATCACCATGAGGACATGGGCTTCGGCCATGGCCTCCTGGGCCAGGCGCGTGATGCCCTGGGTGATGACATCATCCCCCTCGAAGTCAAGGCCGCCGGTATCCACCAGCTCGAAGACCTCGGCGGCCTCGCCCTCATCGTCCAGAAGCGTCACCCGGCCATAGCTGCGATCCCGGGTCATGCCCGGCAGATCGTGCACCAGGGCGGCCCGGGTGCGGGTGAGACGGTTGAAAAGGGTGGACTTCCCGACGTTGGGACGTCCGCAGAGTGCTACCAGGGGCAGTTTCATCGGGGTTCCTTAGCGGAGGGAAGTATCTCATGGATCAAGGGAAACGCAGGAAAGGGTCCCTTGCGGGACCCTTTCTGTCTGGCGGGGCTGACGGGGCTCGAACCCGCGACCTACGGCGTGACAGGCCGTCACTCTAACCGACTGAGCTACAACCCCATGTGGCACTACTTCACCATTACTGGTGGGCGATGACGGACTCGAACCGCCGACATGCTGCGTGTAAAGCAGCCGCTCTACCGACTGAGCTAATCGCCCGTATCGCCGAATAACCAGTCTGCCACGGTCTCCAGAACGCGTCAAGCACTAATTCTGCACCAGCATCCAATCAATAAATTTGCCTCGATTTTCCTGAGATTATCGCCAGAAATGCAGCTTGATAGCTCGGGACAAGGCGGTAGGATGGGACATTGCCCTTAAATGGGCATGGCCCAAAATCGAGCGTCCGCACCCCTTATTGATAGGGGAGCAAGATCGGGGGGGAATGTGATTTCAATCATCGGAGCAAGCGGCATCCTGCTGGGCCTGGTCGGCCCGGAGGGTCACGCCAGCGGCGGTTTCATCGACGGGTTGCCCGATCCTATGAAACCTGACGTCTTCCAGGTTGGGTTTGTCATCGTGATTCTAATCGCGATGTTTCTGTTTCTCAAATACGCCTTTTTCAAGCCGGTCTCCAAGGTTATGGACGAGCGGGACGCAGACATCGCCGCGGGATCCGCCACCAAACACCAGGCCGCAGCCGAAATCGAGCAGCGCCAGGCCGACTACGCCTCCCGGCTGAGAGAGCTGCGGGGCCAGGCCTTCGAACGCCGCAAGGATCTGGCCGCCCAAGCCACGCTCCAGAAGGACGCCCTGATCGAGGAAGCCCGTCAGAAGGCCCTACATCAGCGGAACACAGCCCGGGAAGCCCTCCAGCTCCAGCAGGAGCAGGCCAAGGCCCAGCTGACGGCTGAAGTCGACGCCCTCTCCGAATCCATGGTCCTCCACCTCTTGAAGCAGGCCTGACCCATGAACGCACGACGTCTTCTTTGCCTGGCGTTTCCCCTCGCCTTTGCTACGGCCCTATCCCTTTCGGCCCAAGACCACAAAGAGGCAGCGCACGCTGCCGAACCCGTGGCCGCCAGCCATGAGCACGCTGCCCCCGCCGCCGAGCCTGCCCACGGTGCCGAGCACGGAGCCGCGCCCCACGAAGGTGCTGCAGCCCATGAAGGCGCTGCCACCCACGGAGAGGTTGCCCATCACGGCCCGGTCATCAAGCTCTTCGGAGTGACCCTGGGCCCCACGGCCCAGTTCGGGGTCAAGCTCTTCAACTTCGTCATCTTCTTCCTGATCCTCTACTTCCTCTTGAAGGGCGCCCTGTCCTCGGCCTTCAAGGCCCGGGCCAAGGAGATCACCGACCTCCTCTCCCAGGCTGAGCGGGACAAGGCGGAGGGTGAGGCCCAGCTCAAGGAGCTGGAGGCCAGGATGACGGGGCTCAAGGCTGAATTGGATGGCGTCGTGGCCAAGGCCGAAGCCGATGCCGAAGCCGAAAAGCAGCGGATCCTGGAAGCGGCCAAGACGGAAGCCTCCCAGATCCTCGCCCAGGCCTCAGCCGATATCGATGCCCAGCGCCGCATGGCGGAAGCCGAGCTCAGGGCCCTGGTGGCCGAGCTGGCGGTCGAGGCTGCCACCGCCCGCCTCAAGACCCGGATCCAGGGTGAAGTGGGCGAAAAACTTCTGAATCGCGCCATCGATCAGGTGGGAGGTGCCCAGTGAGCGGACGTCTCGTAGCCCAGCGCTACGCCAAGGCCCTGGTGGAAATCGGAGTCAAGGACGGCTCCCTCGAGAGCCTTCAGCGGGAACTGACCGCCGTTGGCGCCCTGGTCCGGGGCAACGCCGATCTCCATCGACTGACCACCTATCCCCTCCTGGCCCCCGCCAAGCGCGCGGAAGCCTTCGACGGTGTGCTCGCCCAGGCCGGCGCCAGCAGCACCCTCCGCAAGTTCTTCCGGGTGGTGACCCAGGCAGCCCGCCTCAGCCTCATCCACCTGATCATCGAGGCATTCAACGGCCTAGTGGACAAGCACATGGGGATCGTGGAGGCTCAGGTCTCCTACGCCCAGGCCCTCTCGGACACCCAGGCCTCGGCCCTTTCGGCCACCCTGGGCCGTCGCACTGGCAAGACCGTGCGCATGCGCTGGAATCAGGACCCCGCCCTTCTCGGCGGTTTGAAGGTGCAGCTCGGCTCCACCATCTATGACGCGTCCCTTCAGGGTCAGCTACGCCTTCTCAAGGCCCAACTTCTCTCGGCTTAAACCTTTCCCGGTCTCTCGGAGGATTGCATGGATATCCGCGCGGAAGAGATTTCCCGCATTATACGTAGCCAGATCGAAGGCTTCGACGCTCAGGTCGATGTCTCCGAAGTAGGCACGGTCATCAGCGTCGGAGACGGCATCGCCCGGGCCCACGGCCTGGAAAAGGCCATGGCCGGTGAGCTGCTTGAGCTCCCCCACGGCGTCATGGGCCTGACCTTCAACCTGGAAGAGGACAACGTCGGCATCATCCTGCTGGGCGATGCCACCCTCATCAAAGAAGGGGACACCGTCAAGCGCACGGGTCGCATCATGAACATCCCCGTGGGCCCCGCCTTCGTGGGACGCGTGGTGGACGCCCTGGGCAACCCCATCGACGGCAAGGGTCCCATCGAAGCCGCCACCATGAACCCCATCGAGCGCATCGCCCCGGGCATCGTGGACCGCAAGAGCGTCAACGAACCCATGCAGACCGGCCTCAAGGTGGTGGACGCCCTGATCCCCGTGGGTCGTGGCCAGCGTGAGCTCATCATCGGCGACCGCCAGACCGGCAAGACCGCCGTGGCCCTCGACGCCATCATCAACCAGAAGGGTAACGGCGTCATCTGCATCTACGTCGCCATCGGCCAGAAGCGCTCCACCATCGCCCAGGTGGTGAAGACCCTGGAAGAGTACGACGCCATGAAGCACACCATCGTGGTGGCCGCTTCCGCCTCCGAGCCCGCCCCCCTGCTCTATCTGGCTCCCATGGCCGGCGCCGCCATGGCCGAATACTTCATGTGGCACGGCACCAACGGCCAGCCTGCAGGCAAGGACAACCCCGGCCAGCACGTGCTCTGCATCTATGACGATCTTTCCAAGCAGGCCGTGGCATACCGCGAGATTTCCCTCCTGGTGCGCCGTCCTCCCGGACGTGAAGCCTACCCTGGCGACGTGTTCTACCTCCACAGCCGCCTCCTCGAGCGTGCGGCCAAGCTCTCCGACGAGCGCGGTGGTGGCTCCATGACGGCCCTGCCGATCATCGAGACCCAGGCCGGCGACGTTTCCGCCTACATTCCCACCAACGTCATCTCCATCACCGACGGACAGATCTTCCTCGAGAGCGATCTCTTCAACTCCGGCGTGCGCCCCGCTCTGAACGTGGGCATCTCGGTGAGCCGCGTGGGCGGTGCCGCCCAGGTGAAGGGAATGAAGCAGGTTTCCGGCTCCGTCAAGCTGGAGCTGGCCCAGTATCGCGAACTGGCGGCCTTCTCCCAGTTCGGCTCGGACCTCGACAAGGCCACCCTGGCCCAGTTGAACCGCGGCCAGCGCCTCATGGAGATCCTCAAGCAGCCCCAGTACCTGCCCATGCCCGTCGAGAAGCAGATCGTCTCCATCTGGGCCGCCACCAGCGGCTATGTGGATGACCTGCCCGTCTCCGAAGTCCGCCGCTTCGAGAAGGAACTCCACGAGTACCTGGACATCAACGCCGCCGACGCCCTCCGGGCCATCCGGGAGACCAAGACCTTCTCGGAGGATACCAAGGCGACCCTGAAGTCCCAGACCGCGGCCTTCAAGGAGACCTTCGTGGCCTCCATGAAGCAGGTCGTCGGAGCCTAAAATGGCCAACGTCCAGGACATACGCCGACGGATCAAGTCGGTCAAAAACACCCAGCAGGTCACCAAGGCCATGAAGATGATTTCCGCAGTGAAGCTGCGGAAATCTCAGGAACGCCTGGTGGCCCTGCGCCCCTACTCGACCAAGCTCGACGAGGTGGTCCACCACGTGGTGGGGCGCCTCCGGGCCGTCCCCTCTCTCCAGCCCGGTCCCGTGGCCCAGGCCTTCCTGTCCCCCCGGGAGGAGAAGAACATCCACCTCCTGCTGGTGGCCAGCGACAAGGGGCTCTGCGGCGGATTCAACGCCAACGTGCTCCGGGCAGCCCAGTCCTTCCTGCGGGAGTGCCCCTCCCAGGTGGCCCATTTCCAGGCCGTGGGAAAGCGGGCCATCGAGTGGGCCAAGAAGCAGCGGATCAAGACCGATGCGGAGCACACCGGACTGGCCGTGACCGACCTCAAACGGGTCGCCAGCGAGATCGCCGCCCAGGCAGCTGAGCAGTACGCAAAGGGCGAGATCGATGCCCTCTACGTCGTCTTCAACTACTTCCAGTCCGCCGTCGCACAGGTCCCCACCGTGATCCGCATCTTCCCGGTGGAGATCGAGACCCAGGTGGAGTTCCGGGCCGAAACGCCCCACCTCCTGGAGCCCGATCCCAATGAGGTGCTGGAGCATCTGCTCCCCCTGTACATCGAGACTGAATTGTTGCGCTGCCTGCTGGAGAGTTCCGCCTCCGAACACGGCGCGCGCATGGCCGCCATGGACAAGGCCAGCTCCAACGCGGAGGAAATGATCGCGAAGCTGACCCTGAACATGAACAAGATCCGCCAGGCTTCGATCACCAACCAGATCATTGAGATCGTCTCCGGCGCCAACGCCTAGCCCATTCGCACGAGAGGTCACCATGTCCAACGAACTCACCAAGGGCCGAGTCATAGCGGTGGTCGGTCCCGCTGTGGACGTCGAATTCGACAGCCACCTGCCCGAAATCATGAACGCACTGCTCACGGACGTCACTGACGCCCAGGGCGTCACCGCCTCCGTCACCCTCGAAGTCCAGCAGCACCTGGGCGAAAACCGGGTCCGCTGCGTCGCCATGCAGCCCACCGAGGGCATGATCCGCGGCCAGATCGTCACCGATACCGGCCACCCCATCATGGTGCCCGTGGGTCCCGAGACCCTGGGCCGCATCATGAACGTGGTGGGCCACCCCGTGGATGAGCGTGGCCCCGTAGGCGCCAAAGCCTTCCTCCCCATCCACCGTGAAGCCCCCAAGTTCGATGAGCTGAACACCGCTTCCGAGATGTTCGAGACCGGCATCAAGGTCATCGATCTCCTGGAGCCCTACGCCAAGGGCGGCAAGACCGGCCTCTTCGGCGGCGCCGGTGTGGGCAAGACCGTGCTCATCATGGAGCTCATCAACAACATCGCCAAGGGCCACGGCGGCTACTCCGTGTTCGCTGGCGTGGGTGAGCGCACCCGCGAGGGCAACGACCTCTGGCACGAAATGATGGATTCGGGCGTCATCGTGGAAGACGATCTGGCCAAGTCCAAGGTGGCCCTGATCTACGGCCAGATGACCGAGCCCCCCGGAGCCCGTGCCCGTGTGGCCCTGACCGGCCTCACCGTCGCCGAGTATTTCCGCGACACCGAAGGCAAGGACGTGCTCCTCTTCGTGGACAACATCTTCCGCTTCACCCAGGCCGGTGCCGAGGTGTCCGCGCTGCTGGGCCGCATGCCCAGCGCCGTGGGCTACCAGCCCACCCTGGCCACGGAAATGGGCAACCTGCAGGAGCGCATCACCTCCACCAAGAAGGGCTCCATCACCTCGGTGCAGGCCGTGTACGTGCCCGCGGACGACTACACCGATCCCGCGCCCGCCACCACCTTCGCCCACTTGGACGCCACCACCAACCTGAGCCGTGAGATTGCGGCCCTGGGCATCTACCCCGCCGTGGATCCCCTGGCCTCCTCCTCCCGCCTCCTGGATCCCCGCATCCTGGGCGACGAGCACTACAACGTGGCCATGCAGGTGAAGACCATCCTGCAGAAGTACAAGGAACTCCAGGACATCATCGCCATCCTCGGCATGGACGAGCTCTCCGACGACGATCGTCTCGTCGTGGCCCGAGCCCGCAAGATCCAGCGCTTCCTGTCCCAGCCCTTCTTCGTGGCCGAGACCTTCACGGGCATGCCCGGCAAGTACGTCAAGCTGGCGGACTCCATCAAGGGCTTCAAGGAGATCTGCGAAGGCAAGTGGGATCACCTGCCCGAGCAGGCCTTCTACCTGGTGGGCACCATCGAGGAAGCCGTCGAAAAGGCCGAGAAGCTCGCGGCCCAGGCCTGAGGTAGCGTCCCATGTCCAACCCCATCAAGCTTGAAGTCCTTACCCCGGAGCGCATGGTCTTTTCGGCCATGGTCTCCGAGGTGCAGTTCCCCACGGCTCAGCGGGGCTACTACGGCATCCTGCCGGACCACACCCCGGTCCTCACTCCCGTGGGTGATGGCCTGGTGCTCTACCAGCAGGACGGCCAGCCCCACTGCCTTACGGTCTTCGGCGGCTTCGCCGAAGTGGGCCCGGACCGGGTGATCCTCCTGGCTCGCGAAAGCGAGACCATCGACCAGCTCAACCCTGAGCAGATCGAGAAGGAGCAGCAGCAGGCCCTGGCCATCCTGAAGGAGGCCAAGGACGAGGCTACCCTCCAGGCCGCCCAGCGCCAGCTGGACGCCAGCCTCATCCGTCAGCAGGCCCTCGGCAAGGATACGAGTCACTGAGCAGCACCATCTGTCGGAAACGGGCCTCTTCGGAGGCCCGTTTCGCGTCAGAGAAGAACCCGCTCATCCTGCTGCAGCATGCGGATCCTGGGATCCCCCAGGGCTTCCAGTTCGGGGAGAATGACGGGCCGATCGCCGGGTGTCAGGTGATAGATGGCCACGGGCACCCCCGCCTTGAGCTTGGCCAACTCGCCCTGGAGCTTCTCGGCCGTCAGGTGACGGGAAGCCTCCGCCAGCTTCCTCTGGCGATTGGGGAAGCTCACCTCGGTGATGAAGAGCTTCAGGTTCGGGGTGGCATTGGCCACCTCGTAGATCCGATCTGTTTCGGCGGTATCCGAGGTAAAGATGAAGGCCGAGTGGTCATCCTCCACACGGTAGCCCACGCAGGGCACCAGGTGGTTCACGGCGATGGGGGTGATGCGGAGGCCTTCGACTTCGTAGACCTGCTCGGGCCCGATCTCCGAGTACCGGATGATGGGGTTGTCCGGACTGGGGATCACCGAAAAGTCCGGCCAGAGTTCGTCATTGAAGAGGTGGCGGCGGAGGACATCCAGGGTCTCAGGCAGGGCCCGGATCGCCACCGGGGCCTCGGTGTGGCCGAAGACATTCTTGGTGTAGAAGGGCAGGGAGCAGATGTGATCCAGGTGGGAATGGGTCAGGAAGATGTGCCGGATTCCGAACTGCTCCTCCACCGAAAGGGCCTGGGTCAGGGAGCCTGCATCGATGGCCACGGTGCCATTCACCAGCAGGCCGGTGAGGCGTTGCCCCCCGGCTTCCCCCCCAGAACAGCCCAGCACCCGCAGTTCCATAGTTCTCCTGGATTTGCCGATCATGATAGCCCCAGAATCCTGGGATGGGAACGCCTCAGGGGCCCTCCTTTTGTTAATCTCATAGGATGCGGGCACTCCTTCACTACCTCCTCCTGGATGGGTTCGACCCTGATACGGCCGAACTCGCCCTGAGGATTGGGGTTCACAGCGAGGATGGCAGCACCCCCCAGGTGCTCCGGATGAAGCTCTTCCTGGGGCGTTCCGGGGATCCCCTCCAACCCCTGAGGCGGGAACTCCAGACCCATATCCAGATGCCCATTCCCCATCTGTGGGATCGGGGCCTGAAGATCGTGGTCCATGCCATCGAAGAGGACATGGCCGCGCCGGACGGACGGAACACCGCCCGGTACGCCTGGGTCCGAACCCAGATCCTCCATCCGACGGATGAGAAGCGAGGCACCCTTGGCCATCCAGCGGCCCGGCAGGTGGAGATCCTCTGGGACTGGGCCCAGCGCCTGGACCAGGAGGGCCATCCAGTCAAAGCCATCGAGCTCCTGGAGCGCCTCCTGCTCCTGTCACCCCAGCATTCCCTGGCCCTGGAGTGGCTTTCCATCCTTCTGCGCCAGCAGGGCCTGATCGAAGAGACCGTAGCGGTCGTGGACCGTTTCCTGGCAGTGAAGCACGGGGACATTGAGGCCCTTTTGAGAAAGGGTGAGGCCCTGCTCCACCTGGAGCGGCTCCCGGAGGCCCTGGCGGCCTTCGAGAGCATCCTGAAGGTCTCCCCCGTGCATGCCCTGGCCCACCTCGGAGCCGGACAGGCCAAGAGCCTCGCAGGGGGCGACCCCTGCCCCCACCTCGACGCCGCCCTGGAGCTGGACCGACAGGTCGCCCTTTCCGTGCTCCGGGAAACCTTCGACTTCAGGATCCTGACCCAGCGCCCAGGCGAGACAGTCTATCCCATCGAGGAACTGGCCCTGCTGCTTGGGGTGAGTCCCGGGGAGGTGAGAGGCTTTATCGACCGCCACGGCCTGCCCGTCACGGGCCCCCAGGGCAGCATCCGGGAACCCGAGCTTTCCCGCTGGGTTTCCCTCCAGAACCGCTACCAACTCCTTCCCACGGGATTGCACTGGATGGCCCCCACCCCCCGGCACATCCCCGAGCTCCACTAGCAAAATGAAAGGAATCCCCTTGAGCGTTGTCCTTGACACCAACCTGCCCTTCCCGGCCTTCCGCCGGGGCAAGGTGCGCGACGTCTACGATCTGGGCCAGAGCCTCCTGATCGTCGCCACGGATCGCGTCTCCGCCTTCGACTGCGTGATGCCCGATGGCATTCCCGACAAGGGGCGCATCCTGACCCAGGTGGCCAACTTCTGGTTCGAGGCCACCCAGGACATCCTCCCCAATCAGCTTCTCGCCACCAAAGTCGCGGACTATCCAGCGGAACTCCAGCCCTTCCGGGAGCTGCTGGATGGCCGCTCCATCCTGGTGAAGAAGACCAACCCCCTGCCCATCGAGTGCGTGGTGCGCGGTTATCTCGCCGGTTCTGGCCTCAAGGAATACCAGGCCAAGGGCACGGTCTGCGGCATTCCTCTTCCCGCGGGCCTGAGGCTGGCGGATCCGCTCCCGGAGCCTCTCTTCACCCCCTCCACCAAGGCGGAGGAGGGTCATGACGAGAACATCACCTTCGAGCGCACTGCGGAAATCGTGGGCCTGGAACTGGCGGAACGCCTCCGGGACATCAGCATCGCCCTCTACAAGCGGGGCTGCGAGCTGGCGAAGGAGAGGGGCATCCTCCTCGCGGACACCAAGTTCGAGTTCGGCACCCTGCCCAATGGCGAACTGATCCTCATCGACGAAGCCCTGACCCCTGACTCCAGCCGCTACTGGCTGGCGGACCAGTGGACCCCGGGTGTCAATCCCCCCAGCCTGGACAAGCAGTTCCTCCGGGACTACCTGGAGAGCCTGCCGGACTGGGACAAGCAGCCCCCGGCCCCCAGCCTGCCCACGGAGATCATCCAGGGCATCCGCGCCAGGTACCTGGATCTGGCAGGGCGCTTTGAGGTGAAGCTGTAAAAGGATTCGGCCCCAGCAAGGTCGATCAGAAAAGTAGGCGTTCAGACCCCTTGGGGACCTGGACGCCTGTATTTTTCTCGATGGTCGGCTTGCCCTGGGGCGCCTTCGCCTCATACGCATTCGCAGACAAAAGCATAAATTCCACCACAAAGACTACAAGGGCACCAAGTTTCACCAAGAAAAGCCTGATGCGTCGACCAGGACACTCGGGCCTGGTTCCGGGGGGGCAGGCGGCGGAGGCACGCAGGCGTGCCATGGCCACCTGTCCCTCCCGGAACGTGTGCGGCGCCGCCGCACACCCCCGCGTCGCGGGGCGGCCAGAGTGTCCAGCCAGTTGCGCGCGGCGGTGGGAGTTGGCTTTCACATTGGCCCGGGGCGCAGACATTGATCGCCAGTAAACCCTTGGTGATTCCTTGGTGTCTTCGCGCCTTGGTGGTGGAAGTCGTTTTGCCCTTTAGTTTATTGATTGCGAATCGGTATCAGCGCCGACCTCTCCCCCCGTTCCCGAAGACCTGTGCGAAATCCCGGATCGCCACGGAGTCCCCTTCACGCCGGATGGGTTCCCGGAACTCCTGGGGATCGACCTGGGCAAACTGGCCGCCCTTGGCGATATTGCCGTTGATATAGGCGATGAACTCCTCCTGGCGGCGTTTGATGTAGCCCTTGAAAGGTTTGGAGATGATGCCGAGAAGGGCAGAATCCAGGCTGGTCCAGGTTTTCAGGTAGCTCTGGAAGCCCTTGGGGCCTTCCCAGTACCGGTATAGCACCACCATCCGAGCCCCCACCCCAAAGGGATTCCCCATGCGCCCCTTCTCCACCCGGCCATCGATCAGGTAGACCCGCAGACCGTACTGGCGGTGCACCAGGGTCAGGGTCCCCCGAAGCCCCTGGCCGTCTTCAATGGTGAGACGCCGCCCCGGCTCCTCGAAGGCGTAAAAGTCGGGCACGAAGTGGCAGTAGCGCCACATGGCCGCCGCCAGCCTTGGGTGGTCGAAGAGCTTCTCCATGGTGTCGAAACGCACCGGAACCGGGGCGGTGTGGGTCTCGAAGGTGAAGTCGGGATTCCGGAGCACGGCCTCCACCGCCGCCTTGTGGTGGGGCGCCATCTGGTTGAGAGGAAGCTGGGCGTGGCCCACCATGGCCTGGACCCACAGGACCATCCCCACCAGGATGCCTCTTGAAGCATTGCAGGCCCGTATCCCAGCCATCTCGCCTCCCGCCTCTTCCACTCTACGCCAAGCCCAATCCTGCGGGCACTGGTGCCACAATGGAATGAGCTTAACCCGGACGGAAAACATGACCACTTATGCGGAAGCCCTTCAACTCATCCTGGAACTGGCCACTCCGGCTCCACCCGTAGCGGTTCCCCTGGCGGAAGCCCTGGGGCTGACCGTGGCGGAGGACATCCTGGCCCCGGAGGCCCTGCCGCCCTTCACCAACTCGGCCATGGACGGCTTCGCTCTCCGGGGTGTCGACATCCTGCCTGGGATCCGGATCAAGGTCCTAGGTACCCTCGCCGCCGGGCAGACGGCTGAGCACCGGGTGGAACCAGGGACCGCCCTGCGGATTATGACCGGAGCCCCCCTGCCGGAGGGGGCGGATACCGTGGTGCCCCTTGAGCACACGAAACACGGCGAAGACTGGGTGGAATTCCCCAAGCCCACCAAGGTGGGCGCCAACGTCCGCTTCGCTGGCGAGGATCTCCAGCCCGGCGCCCTGGTCCTGGCAACAGGGACCGTCCTAAAGCCTGCCGCCATCGGGGTCCTGGCCTCCCTCGGCCTGGACCGGGTCAGGGTCCACCCTCGCCCAAAAGTGGCGATCATGAGTACCGGCAACGAACTGGTGGATGCTACAGAAAAGCCGGGGCCAGGGCAGATCCGGGATTCCAACTGCCCGGGACTCTGCGCCCAGATCAGCACCTTCGGAGCCATCGCCCACCCCTTCGCACGGGTGCAGGACTCCCGAGAGGCCGTCGAATCCGCTGTCCGGGAAGCCCTGGCCAGCTGCGAGGTCCTGGTCACCACCGGCGGGGTTTCGGAAGGCGACTACGACTTCACCAAGGTGGTCCTGGAGGAGCTCGGCGCGCACAAGCTCTTCTGGAAGGTGGCCCAGAAGCCCGGGGGCCCCTTCGGCGTCTGGACCCTCAACGGCAAGTTCATCTTTGGCGTCCCCGGTAACCCCGTGCCCGCCATGGTGATGGTTGAAGAGTATGTCCGCCCGACCCTGCGGAAGATGATGGGCCTCCGGGAGCTCTTCCGCCCCGAGGCCAGGGCGGTCCTGGACGACGGTTGGAAGAAGGGGACACCCGATGGCAAGACCCATATCCTGCGGGTGATCACCCGCAAGGAAGCGGACGGCCTCCATGCACGCCTCACGGGCCCACAGGGCTCAGGGGTGCTCAGCTCCATGCTTCTGGCCAACGGCCTGGCCCTGGTCCCGGGCGACACCCTGGAGCTCCCCAAGGGTGCCCAGGTCCTGGTTCACCTCACCGAGGAGGCGGAGGATCACTGATCCCAGCCATCCTTTCTGATACCTTCAACTAGTTCCCGAAGGCTTCCTATGCCCACCCTCGCCCATCTTCTGCACCTCTCCCCCGAGACCCTGTGGATGGTCGCCAAGGTCCTCATCGTCTTTGGAGGGCCCTTCACCCTGGCCTCCCTGCTGACCTGGGTGGAGCGGCGGGGTGCGGCCATGATCCAGGACCGCATCGGCCCAAACCGGGCCGCCCTCTTCGGTAAGTGGCGCCTGCTGGGACTCCCGCAGATCGCCGCCGACGGTATCAAGGCCTTCCTCAAGGAAGATCTGGTCCCCCCCCATGTCAACAAACTGGTCTTCTGGGTGGCTCCCCTGCTGACCTTCCTTCCGGCGGTCATGGGCTTCGCCATCATCCCCTTCGGCCAGAGTTTCGTGAGCGGCGGCCAGACCTACCACTTGAGCCTTCTGGACCCGGGCAACGGGATGGGGATGCTCTACCCCCTGGCCATCGGCTCCATGGCGGTCTACGGCGTGCTGACTGCCGCCTGGAGCAGTAACAACAAGTGGTCCATCCTCGGCGGCATGCGGGCCAGCGCCCAGATGGTCAGCTACGAGATCGGCATGAGCCTGGCGGTGATCACGGTCTTCATGCGTGCCGGGGCCTACGACCCCCACCTGATCATCCAGGCCCAGTTGGGCCTTTGGAACGTCCTGCCCCAGTTCCTGGGCTTCCTGGTCTTCACCACCTGCATGTTCGCGGAGACCAACCGCCTTCCCTTCGACTTCGCCGAGGGCGAGGCCGAGATCGTGGCGGGCTACCTCACCGAATACGGCTCCATGAAGTTCGCCCTCATGTACCTCTCGGAGTACGTGCACATGGTGACGGCTTCGGCCCTCATCGTGACCCTCTACTTCGGCGGCTGGCGCGTCCCCTTCGTGGCAGACCCGGGCGTCTGGCTTTCGGTGCTGGCCTTCGTCATCAAGCTTCTCTGCTTCTGCTGGCTCTTCATCTGGATCCGCTGGACCCTCCCCCGCTTCAGATATGATCAATTAATGAAATTCGGATGGAAGGTCATGCTGCCCCTCTCCATGGCCAATTTCCTCATCCACGCCTTCCTCATGTTCAAGGGGGCTTGACCATGGCCATCCTCATCAAGCAGGTCGAACTGAGCTGGCTGGACCGCACCTACGTCTGGCCCATCCTCAAGGGCATGGCCATTACCCTGGGCCACTTCTTCCGCCAGCTCTTCACCCCCACCGCCAAGCGCTTCACCATCCAGTATCCGGAGATGAAGAAGGAGATGCCCGAGGGCTACCGGGGACTCCACGAGTTGAAGCGTTTCGAGGACGGTTCCGTGAAGTGCGTGGCCTGCTTCATGTGCGCCGAAGCCTGCCCCGCACGCTGCATCACCATCGAAGCGGAGGAGTTCTCCGACCTCAACCTCACCCAGGGTTTCGAGGAGAAGCGCCCCAAGCGTTTCGAGATCGACCTCCTGCGCTGCATCTTCTGTGGGATGTGCGAAGAGGCCTGCCCCAAGGACGCCATCTGGCTCCGCAAGGACTACGAACTGGTGGGCGTGGACCGGGAAGGCATGCGCTACGGCAAGTGGGATCTTCTGAACACCTATGCCGGATTGGACGGAAAACCCGTGTTGACGACGGACCCCAAGCCCTCGACCCCCAGCCGCAAGGAGGTCGCATGTTCCTGATCTTTGCCCTCATCACCCTCCTCGGCGCCCTGGCCATGTTCCGGAGCAGGAATCTCATCGTGGCGGGACTCTGCCTGGTGCTGTGCTTCCTGGGCGTGGCGGGACTCTTCCTGCTCCTGGCCAACCCCGTGGCGGCGGCCCTCCAGATCATCGTCTACTCCGGGGCCATCGTGGTCCTGGTGCTCTTCGTGATCATGCTGCTCAACAGCCATGAGGAGGAAGCAGCTGCCCAGCCCCACCGCATCCAACGCTGGCTCGGGGCCCTGGCGGCGGCGGTCCTGGGAGCCGGTGCCTGCAAGGCCGTCCTGAGCAGCCCCGGCCTGGTCCGGATCGGTCAGGAAAGCCCCGCAAGGGTCATGGACCTCCAGCAGGTGGGCACCAGCCTCTTCCAGCAGCATGTGGTGGCCTTTGAGGCCGCCGGTCTACTGCTCCTGGCCGCCATGGTGGCCGCGGTGGCCCTTGTGAAGAAGGAGCTGTGATGAACTCCGCCCTGCTCCAAGGCAGTCTTCAAGGCTACATCCTGGTGGCCCTTCTGCTCTTCGTCATCGGCCTCGCCACGGTGCTGATCCGGCGCTCCCTGCTGGTCCAGTTCATGGGCATCGAGTTGATGCTCAACGCCGCCAACGTGGCCCTCCTGGCCTTCGCCCGGTACCGGGGTGGGGATGTGCAGGGGACCGTCTTCTATCTCTTCATCATCGCTGTGGCGGCCTGCGAGGCAGCGGTGGGTCTAGCCCTGGTGGTGGCCCTCTACCGCCATCGCCACACCACCGATTCCGACAGCGCTGACGCGCTCCGCCGCTGAGGGACCGATGCACACGACCGCTTGGCTCATTCCCCTCCTTCCCCTCTTCGGGGCTGCCCTCATCGGCCTCCTGGGCAGAAAAATCGGCAAGACCGCCGTGGCCGTCATCGGCGTCGGCGTCGTGGCCTTGGCCTTCTGCTTCGCCCTGCGGGCCTTCTTCCTGGCAGGGAGCGCCCCGGATCATCGACTGGAGAGCCTCTCTTTCACCTGGATGAGCACCGGGAACCTCTCAGTTCCCATGGGCCTGGTCTTCGACCCCCTGTCCTCCCTGATGGCCCTGGTGGTGACGGGCATCGGCGCCCTCATCCACCTCTACTCCGTGGGCTACATGTGGGAGGAGGAGGGCTTCGCCCGCTACTTCGCCTACCTGAACCTCTTCATCTTCTTCATGCTCTGCCTGGTGCTCGGCAACAGTCTGCCCCTGCTCTTCGTGGGCTGGGAGGGCGTGGGGCTCTGCTCCTATCTGCTGATCGGCTACTACTTCGAGACCGACTACGCCCCGGCTGCGGGCCTCAAGGCCTTCCTCACGAACCGGGTGGGGGATCTGGGCGTGATCATCGGCATGATGGCCCTCTTCGCCCATTTCAACACCCTGACCATCGCCGAGTTGCTGACCAAGGTGGGCCATCTGAGCCCCGAGGTCGGCTTCGGAGTCCTCAGCTTCGCCACCCTCATGCTCTTCGTGGGTGCCTGCGGCAAGAGCGCCCAGATCCCGCTCTACATCTGGCTTCCGGACGCCATGGCGGGTCCCACCCCCGTCAGCGCCCTCATCCACGCCGCCACCATGGTCACCGCCGGCATCTTCATGGTCTGCCGCCTGGCGCCGCTTTTCCAACTGGCCCCCATCACCCTGAACGTCATCGCCTGGGTGGGCGGCCTCACGGCCCTCTTCGCGGCCACCATCGGCCTGGTCCAGCGGGATATCAAGAAGGTCCTGGCCTACTCCACGGTCTCCCAGCTGGGCTACATGGTCATGGCCCTGGGGGCCGGGGGCTTCGCGGCGGGCTTCTTCCACGTCTTCACCCACGCCTGGTTCAAGGCCCTCCTCTTCCTCGGAGCCGGCAGCGTGATCATGGCCATGCACCATGAACAGGACCTTTTCAAGATGGGCGGGCTTCGCAGCAAGCTACCCATCACCTTCTGGACCATGCTGCTGGCCACGCTGGCCATCATGGGCTTCCCAGGCTTCTCGGGCTTCTTCAGCAAGGACGAGATCCTCTACTTGGCCTACCTCAAGCACCCCGCCCTCTGGGTCATCGGCGTCGCCGGGGCCTGCTGCACCAGCTTCTACATGTGGCGCCTCATGGCCCTCACCTTCTGGGGCGAGCCCCGGGACCATCACGCCTATGAACACGCCCACGAAAGCCCCTGGACCATGACCCTGCCCCTGGTGGTCCTGGCGGCGGGGAGCGTGGTGGTGGGGTACCTGGGTATCCCTGAAGCCTTCGGGGGGCACTTCTCCATCGGGCGCTTCCTGGAACCCTCCCTTGCCTACGGTCAGCTTCATGTCCACGAGGGGCACCACGGGGGCCCGGCCATCCTCCTGGCCTGCGTCTCCACGATCCTGGGCCTGGGCTTCGGCCTCTTCGGATTCCTCAGCTACCGCTCGGGAACGGCCCTGGCGGAATCCCGGGCGGCCCGCTTCCCCCTGCTGCACCGCATCCTGTTGAACAAGTACTACGTGGATGAAGGCATCGAGCGGGTCATCCTTTCTCCCGTGCGGGGCCTGGGTCGCCTCCTCTGGCAGGTGGGCGACGTCATCATCGTGGATGGCATCGGCGTGAACCTACCGGCAGCCCTGGCCCGTCTGGCCGGGGATCTCCTGGCTCTCTTCCAGACCGGCCGCGTCCGCAACTACACCCTGGGCATGGTCCTGGGGGCTCTGGCGATCCTCTGGATCTTCTTCAAGTAGGGGGCGCCATGATCACAGCCTGGATGAACACTCACCTTCTCAGCTTCCTGGTCTTTGCCCCGCTTGTGCTGGGCCTGATCCTCCTCTGCCTCCCCGAGAGACTGGCCCCCATGGCCAAGCTCCTGGGCTTCCTGGGGGCCCTGGCCGTCTTCGTGATCAGTCTGGTGCACTTTTTGAGGCTCGGGGGATACTCCTACGTGGAAAACCTCCCCTGGATGACTCTGGTCAACATCCCGGTGGACTACCACCTGACCCTGGATGGCCTCAATTTCTGGCTGGTGCTCCTCACCACCTTCCTGACCCCCCTGACCCTCCTGGGGACTTGGAACAGCCTGAAGGAGCGCGCCGGGCTGGCCTTCGCCCTCTTCCTGATGCTTGAGACCGGCATGCTGGGGGCCCTGCTGGCCCAGGATCTGTTCCTCTTCTATCTCTTCTGGGAAGCCATGCTCCTGCCCATGTATTTCCTCATCGCCCTTTGGGGTGGCGAGGAGCGCCGCTACGCCTCCCTGAAGTTCATGCTCTACACCCTGGCGGGCTCCCTCCTCTGGCTGGTGGCCCTGCTCTACCTGGCGGGCAAGGCCGGGAGTTTCGCACCGGCCCTGATGGCCCAGACCGCCCAGGCCTTCCCGGCGAGAGTCCAGGGGCTCCTCTTCCTGGCTTTCGCCCTCGCCTTCGCCATCAAGGTGCCCCTCTTCCCGCTCCACACCTGGCTGCCGGACGCCCACACCGAGGCCCCCACCATGGGTTCGGTGATCCTGGCGGGCGTACTGCTCAAGCTAGGCACTTACGGGTTCCTGCGCTTTGCCCTGCCCATCTTCCCCAAGGCCACTCTCCACTACGCCCAACCTCTGGCCATCCTGGCGGTCATCGCCATCATCTACGGGGCCCTGGTGGCCATGGCCCAGAAGGACATCAAGAAGCTGGTGGCCTACAGTTCCGTGAGCCACATGGGCTTCGTGATGCTGGGCCTGGCGAGCCTGACGGTCATCGGCACCCAGGGGGCCATGCTCCAGATGCTCAACCACGGCATCTCCACCGGCGCCCTCTTCCTGCTGGTGGGCATGCTCTATGACCGCGCCCACACCCGCATGATCGCGGACTTCGGCGGCATCGCCAGCCGGATGCCCATCTTCACCTTCTTCTTCCTGGTGGTGACCCTCAGCAGCATCGGCCTGCCCCTCACCAACGGCTTTGTGGGTGAGTTCTGGATCCTCAATGGCACCTTCACCTCCAGCCTCCCCTGGGGCCGGGTCTTCGCCTCGGTTGCCTCTCTGGGGGTTCTTCTAGGAGCGGTGTACATGCTCTGGATGGTGAAGCGGGCCTTCTGGGGGCCGGAAAACACCGGGGAACACAGCGGCACGGGCCACCTGTCACAGGATCTGAACAGCCGGGAAATCGCGGTGATGGTGCCTATCGTGGTCCTGATCTTCTGGATGGGTCTGCATCCTCAGACCTTCACGGCCATTTCGGAGCGCCCGGTGGCCGAACTATTGGCCCCGCTCCAACCCTCGGCCCCGACCCAGCTTGCGGAGGTGGCCCGATGAACCTGACTCCTGACCAGGTCTCCGCCATCATGGCCCTGCTCATCCCGGGGGCCGCTGCGTGCCTGCTGCCCCTGGCGGCCATCGACAAGGATCAGGCCACCCAGAAATGGATCCGGGCGGCCATGTTCTTCATCGCCCTCTTCGCCCTGATGGGTTGTTTCTTCTACGTGACTTCCCTCTGGGGGAAGGGCGCCCAGCCGAGCTTCGGTCCGGTTCGCTTCGACCGCCTCGCCCAGTTCGCCACCATCTTCATCCTCATCACGGCGGCCCTGGCGGTGCTCCAGCTCTGGGATCACCTCCACCTGGAGGGCTGGGTCAAAGGTGAGACCCTCTCGCTCCTGATGTTCTCCGTGACGGGCATGATCCTCTTCTGCTCCAGCAGTAACCTGATGGTCCTTTTCCTGGGTCTGGAGCTGCTCTCCATCCCCCTCTATGCCCTGACCGGAACCCTGCGCCAGAACCATGAGGCCCTGGAAGGGGGCGTGAAGTACTTCATCACCGGGGCCGTGGCCTCCAGCTGCTTCCTCATGGGCGCCGTGCTCCTCTACGGCATGACAGGCACCCTGGATGCCGCCGTCATGGCCTCGATCATGCCGCGTCTCGGCAGCGATCCCGTAATGCTCATCGGGGTGGCACTCCTGCTCCTGGGCTTCCTCTTCAAGGTCAGCGCAGTTCCCTTCCACCAATGGACGCCCGATGTCTATGAGGCGGCGCCCCACCCCATCTCGGGCTTCATGTCCGTGGCCACCAAAGGGGCCGCGCTCTTCGCCCTGATCCGCATCTTCCCTGCGGCCCTCCTGCGCCAGGAGGGGATCCTCCAGGGGAAGGTCCAGGCGGCCCTGATCCTGGTGGCGGTCCTGAGCCTGATCCTGGGCAATCTCACCGCCCTCACCCAGACCAATGTGAAGCGGATGCTGGCATACTCCAGCATCAGCCACGCGGGATACCTGATCCTGGGCCTGGTGGCCGGCACCTCCCAGGCCTTCATCGGCATGGGCTTCTACCTGGTGAGCTACCTGGCCATGAACATGGGGGCCTTCGGCCTCCTGACCGCCCTAGGACTGGCCGGGGACCGCACCGGCTACGATGACCTCAGGGGTATGGGCTGGAAACGGCCCGAGCTGGGCTTTGCGGCCATTCTCTGCATGTTCAGCCTGGCGGGCATCCCCCCCACCGGTGGCTTCTACGGTAAATACATGATCTTCCGGGAACTGGTGGCCCAGGGGCACGTCAGTCTGGCGGTGCTGGGCGTGCTGGCCAGCCTGGTCTCCGTGGCCTACTACCTCCGGGTGGTGGTGGCCCTCTTCCTGGAGAAGCCCCTGGGCGCCACGGCAGGAACAGACAAGCCCCATCGGGTGGCCTCCCTGGCCAGCGGCACGGTGCTGGTCTGCGGCCTACTGGTGATGCTCATCGGCATTTTCCCCAGCCTGCTGAGTTCGGCCTTTGCCCAGCGTGCCGTACAGGAAAGCCTGAATCTTCTTAAGTAGCCTCAACCCTTAGCCTTTTCGAATGGTCATAACGTGATGTGCTGGTCCAATCTGGGGCCTGTGGGAGTTTGGCATGGCTTTGAAGCGTAATACCTGGATCGGTGCAGCGGCGGTGGTGGTCCTGGCGGGCGCAGGCACAGCCTGGGCCCTGCGCAAGCCCGTCGAGGAGATCAAGTGGCGCACCGCCACCGTCGACCGGGGCAACATCACCCAGCGCATCAGCGCCACAGGCACCATCAACGCCCTGGTCCAGGTACCCGTGGGCACCCAGGTCTCCGGCGTGGTCACGGACCTCTACGCGGACTACAACAGCCTGGTGAAGAAGGGGCAGGTCATCGCCCGCATCGATCCGACGGTTTGGGAAACCCAGCTGAGGGATGCAGAGGCAGCCCTCCAACGGGCCCAGGCCACCTATGACAATGCCAAGGCCGATTACAACCGGAACAAGCGCCTAGCGGCCCTGCAGCTTGTGGCGGATTCCGATCTGGAGGCCAAGGAGATGGCCATGAAGACTGCCGGGGGCAGCCTGGAATCCGCCCGGGCAGCCCTCTCCAAGGCCAGGATCAATCTCGCTTACTGCACCATCCTGGCCCCGGTCAACGGCGTGGTCGTGGCCCGCTCGGTGGACGTGGGCCAGACTGTGGCCGCCAGCTTCAGCACGCCGAACCTCTTCACCATCGCCCAGGATCTCTCCCGCATGAAGGTCGAGGCCTCCATCGACGAGGCGGACATCGGACTGGTGGCGGTGGGCCAGAAGGCCTTCTTCACGGTGGACAGCTTCCCGGACAAGCAGTTCAAGGGTTCGGTGAGCGAAGTCCGCCTGGAACCCATCACCACCCAGAACGTGGTGACCTACAAGGTGGTCATGGAGGTCAGCAACGAGCCCAAGGCCTCTCAGCCCGCTCGGAGTGACGCCAGCGGGAGCACGGCCCGGTACGTCCCCGCAGGGGGCCAGGTCTACCAGGGGGATCTGGCTCTGATGCCCGGCATGACGGCCAATGTCAGCATCGTCACCAACCGCCGGGAGGGCGTCCTGCGGGTTCCCGCGGTGGCCCTGCGCTTCAATCCCAGTGCTTTCCAGAAGGACTCCAGCGCCAAGAAGGATGAGAAACCTGCTCAGGGGCGAGGTCCTCTGGCCAAGGGACTCGTTGCCAAGCGGGAGGATCGGCTCTGGATCCTGGAGAACGGCAAGCCCAAGGCAGTACCGGTGCAGGCTGGGGTCAGTGACGGCCAGTTCACGGAAGTTTCCGGCGAGAACCTTTCGGAAGGCATGGCCATCCTCACGGGTCTGGACGACTCCAAGAAGGCCGCCACCAGCGCCAGTGCTCCCATCGGTGGCAGCCCCGGCGGCATGCCGCGCCGCTAGGAGCGCTCACATGAATGGCTTTTTAGAGTTCATCAAGCTCGCCCTTTTCGCCATCACCCGCAACAAGACCCGGGCTTTCCTCACCATGCTGGGGATCATCATCGGCGTGGGCTCCGTCATCGCCATGATCGGCATCGGCGAAGGATCCAAGCGCGCCTCCGTCGCCCTCATCCAGAACATGGGCTCCAACATGCTCACCATCTTCAATGGAGCGGGGGGCAGGAGCAGCATGGGTCCCATGAGCCAGGGCAGCGTGGAAGTCCTCCGGGACACCGACGCCCAGCTCATCATGAACGAACTGGGCAACAGCAGCGTGGCGGCCGCCAGCCCCATGGTCCGCACCAGCCGCCCGGTGGTTTTCCAGAACAACAATTACGTCACCAATGTCCAGGGCTCCAACGTCGAGTTCCCCCGCATCCGGGGCTGGGAGGTGGAGTCGGGGCGCTTCTTCACCGAGAGTGAGGTCAAGGGCCAGGCCAAGGTCTGTGTCCTGGGTCAGACCGTGGCGGACAACCTCTTCCCCAATGGCGAGGATCCCGTGGGCCAGACCATCCGCATCGGCAAGATGCCTTTCGAAGTGGTCGGCGTCTTCGAGAAGAAGGGCGCCAGCCTTATGGGGGACCAGGACGATACGGTGGTGGCCCCCTACACCACGGTCATGCGCAAGATCATGGGCCGGGACCGAATCCAGAACATCACGGTCAGCGCCCGGGAGGGCAAGGGCGTCGAGGCCGAAGCCGAGATCACGGCCCTGCTTCGCCAGCGCCTGCGCCTGGGACCCAGGGACGAATCCCCTTTCCAGTTCCGCAAGCAGGACGACTGGATCAAGATGCAGGAGCAGCAGGCCGGGGTGCTCACCATGTTCCTGGCCATGTCCGCCGGGATCTCCCTGGTGGTGGGGGGCATCGGCATCTCCAACATCATGCTGGTGAGCGTCACCGAGCGCACCCGGGAGATCGGCATCCGACGCGCCCTGGGGGCCACCCGCCGGAAGGTGCTCTGGCAGTTCCTCACGGAAGCCGTGGTGCTGTCCATCCTCGGCGGTGTCCTGGGAATCGTTATGGCCCTGGTTGCCATCTGGATCCTCAGGTCCTTCACACCCCTGCCCGCCGTGGCCATGCCCTGGGCCATCGCCCTGGGGCTCGGCTTCAGCGCGGTGGTCGGCGTACTGGCGGGCTTCCTTCCCGCGCTGAAAGCGGCCAAGCTGGATGTGATTGATGCCTTGAGATACGAGTGAGCAAACACGATCCCTTCCAGTCCCTCCACTACGCCGAATATCGCTGGTTCCTCCTGGGCACGACAGCCGTCTTCATGGCCACCCAGATCCAGACCGTGGTCATGGGGTGGCAGGTCTACGCCATCACCCGCGACCCCCTCAGTCTGGGACTGGTGGGACTTGCTGAAGCGGTCCCCTTTCTGGCCCTGACCCTGGTGGGGGGCTACGCCGCCGACCGGAAGGACCGCCGCTGGCTCTCCCTGGGAGCCAGTGCCCTGCTGCTGCTCTGCGCCCTGATGCTCTTCGCCTACAACCTGGGAAGCCCCACCAGTGCCCTGCCCTTCTACGCCATCCAAGGCCTGGCGGGACTGGGACGCGCCTTCTACCGCCCGGCCTCCCAGGCCCTCGGCACGGAGCTGATCCCCCGGGAGGCATACCAGAACGCTGCCACTTGGCGAAGCTCCCTGGGGCACCTGGCCATGGTGCTGGGCCCCGCCCTGGGGGGTCTGCTCTTCGGCTTCGGCAGCGCCCGCCTGGCCTACGGCTTCGAGGCCTGCCTCATGGTTCTGGGCCTGGTCTTCCTGCTGCGCCTCAAGCCCCGGCCCCGCCAAACTCCCGCCACCGGGACCCTCTTCAGGAGCCTCACGGATGGACTCCGTTTCGTCTTTGACCGGAAGCTCATCCTGGGGGCCCTCTCCCTGGATCTCTTCGCCGTTCTCTTCGGGGGCGCTGTGGCTCTGCTGCCGGTCTTCGCCTCGGACATCCTGAAGACCGGTCCCCAGGGCCTAGGCATCCTGCGGGCCGCGCCTGCCGTGGGGTCCGTCTTCATGAGCCTTGCCCTGGCCTTCCTGCCCCCCATGCGTCGCGCGGGGCGCACCCTGCTCTGGTTCGTAGCGGCCTTCGGGGCCTGCTGGATCGCCTTTGCCCTCTCCCGGAGCTTCGGCCTCTCCCTGGCCATCCTGGCTCTGTCCGGGGCCTTCGACAACGTCAGCGTGGTGCTACGGGCCACGCTGGTCCAGAGCTTCACCCCCCAGGACATGATGGGCCGAGTCTCAGCCGTGAACAGCTTCTTCATCGGCTCCAGCAACGAGCTGGGCGCCTTTGAATCAGGCCTGGTGGCGCGCCTCATGGGCCTGGTGCCCAGTGTCATCTTCGGAGGCTGCATGACCCTGGGCGTGGTCGCCGCCACCGCCGGACTGGTGCCTGAACTCAGGAAACTGGATCGTATGGACGCAAAGAAGGGGTGATACCCATTCGCAATCAATGGGATAAATCGCAAAAAAACGACTTACACCACCAAGACACAAGGACACAAAGGAGTCACCAAGGGTTTACATGCGATCAATGATTGCGCCTAAGGCGAGTGTGAAAGCCAACTCCCCCCGCGAAGTGCTATTGGCTGAACACTCAGGCCACCCCGCTATGCGGGCGCGCACGGCGCCGCCGTGCGAGTTCCGGGAGGGACGGGTGGCTACGGCACGCCTGCGTGCCTCCGCCGCCTGCCCCTCCCGGAACCAGGCCTGAGTGTCCTGGTCAACGCAACAGGCTTTTCTTTGTGAAACTTGGTGCCCTTGGAGTCTTCGTGGTGGAATTTATTTCTTTTGGTTGCGAATGCCTTTGAGGCACCCCCGCCCCTGGAAAGCCCCCCTATGCTGAAGCTGCCGGATGCACTCCGGGCCCTGCGCCACCGCGAGTTCGGGCTCTTCGCCTCGGGCCAGGTGATCTCGCTCATTGGCACCTGGATGCAGA
>Ga0316602_10000371_pt1 | contig 27802 bp, 28 predicted proteins | sample OWC_soil_day10_C_FD_203103 | JGI IMG/M metagenome (GOLD analysis project Ga0316602, IMG submission 203103) | Wetland soil microbial communities from Old Woman Creek delta, Ohio, United States - OWC_soil_day10_CT | ecosystem: Environmental > Terrestrial > Soil > Wetlands | place: USA: Ohio... | reverse complement strand
GTGGCCCTTCTGACCCAGCACCAGGCCCCGGGTGAAGTGCTCGAACATGCCCTTGAGGCGGCCAAGTTGGCCCGGGATCAGGCCGCCCGCATCCTGCCCAGGCTTTTATGAACGAAGGGGACCGCCCGCTCGCGGGGCTCGCTCTGCGTCCCCCTCGTGCTCCCCACGGAGAGTCCGGGCCGAGCCCGGCCTCCCCGTCCATGAGCGAGGGGGACCACCCACCGTTTAAACTCGCCATCCTGGGCCCCACCGCTTCTGGGAAATCGGCTCTGGCGGCGGCCCTGGCCCAGCGACTGGGGGCCACGGTGGTCAATGGGGATCCCTTCCAGGCCTACCGGGGCCTGGCCATCGGCACCGGCCAGCCGAGCCCCGAGGAGCGGGGCGAGGTTCCCCACCTGGGCTATGGGGAGCTGCCGCTCACCCAGCGTCTGAATCCCCAGGCCTTCGGCGGGCTGGTCCGGGGCTGGCTCTCGGACTGCCCCCGGGCCGTCCTGGTGACGGGTTCCGGGCTCTACTTGCGGGGTATCTGGCAGCAACTCAGCGAGCTGCCGGAGGTGACGGAAGCGATCCAGGACAGGACCCGCTCCTGGTGCGATCGTCTAGGGGCACCCAGGCTTCACCGCTTCCTTCAGGCTGTGGATCCCCAGCGGGCGGCCCAACTCCACCCCAATGACCGCTCTCGCATCCAGCGGGCCCTGGCCCTCCACCTGGCCACCGGGCGACGCCCCTCGGAGCTCCTGGATGGGGTGAAGCCAGGCCTTCCCGAGGGCTGGAAGGGCCTGCTGGTGCTCCCGGACCGGGAGGCCCTGAGGGCGCGCATCCAGCGCCGGGTCCGGGCCATGGTGGAGGCGGGCTGGCCCGAAGAGGTCCAGGCCCTGGTCCGCTCAGGTCAGGAAGACCTCCTCCGGGAGCTCCGCCCCCTGGGCTATCTCCACTGGCTGGAAGGAGGCGATCCCAGGGATATCGAAGCCCGCATCGTCCAGGAAACCCAGACTTACGCCAAGCGCCAGACCACCTTCTTCCGCAACCAGTGGCCGGAATTACCGGTGTGGGATCCGGAGGGGGAGGGCTTCGGCGAGGCGCTGGCGCGCCTCTCGATCTAGCGCCCGCCGAAGCGAAGCACGGCGTCCAGGGAAACCCAGGTGATGGCGTTCAACCCCATGCCATCGGTGCCGTTGCTGTCCACGGAAACGTTGTTCAGACTTCCTTCCAGGCTGAAGATCCGATTGAAGTGATAGCCACCACCCACCCGGAAGCCCAGGCGGCCTGATTGGGAGACTTCATAGTCTGGATACCCAGTGAAGGAATAGGTCGCCTTCACCTGGTTGAGGCTCAAACCCCCAAGCAGGTAGCCGCCCCTTGAGGGGCTGGTGAAATGGTAGAGGTAGTCCCCGCCAACCTGAACGATGCCGAAGGTGTTCTGGGCGGTGCCATAGTAGGAGCCGTCGTAGGCGTCCTGCTCCTTGCTGGCGAAGCCCAGAACCGTGGCGTGCAGTCGGAGTTCCTGGTGTCGGTCGAACTCGAAGTTGACGTGTCCGCCCACCTGGAGGCCCAGCCCTTCATTGGCGCCCAGGTAATACCCGTAGCTATCCTTCTTGTCCGCGAAGTCGCCGAAGGGGGCGCTGAGTCCGGCGTGGACGCCTCCGGTGATGTTGGTCTGCTGGGCAGGAAGGGTAGCGCTGATCAGGAGGGGCAGGGTGAGTAGGAGTTTGCGCATGAAAGCCTCGTGCTTGGATGAGGCAAGCATACACCCTGTTTCAGTGACCCTGTCCGGCCTTCTCCCTCAAGGCGGTGATCCGGTCCCGGACTTCGTTCAGGAGGGCATCGCGATTGGGGAAATCTTCGAGGCGGACCGGTTGGCCGAAGAGGACATCAAAGCGGCCTGGGCTGGGGGAGAGGCTATCGGCGGGGAGGATGCGATAGCCCCCTACGGTGGCCAGGGGGACGATGGGGACCCCCGCATCCTGGGCGAGGTTGAAGCCCCCCTTCTTGAATGAGCCCAGCTGGCCGTTGCGGGTGCGGGTGCCCTCGGGGAAGATCAGCACATTCTTGCCGCCCCGGATCTCCTCCGCCGCCCGTCGAAGGCTCCTGATGGACTTCTCCCGGTTGCCCCGGTCGATGAAGATGGTGCCCGCCGCCCAGGCGGCCCAGCCCACCAGGGGCATCCACTTGACCTCCTTCTTGGCGATGTAGACCGCCGGGATGGGAATGGCGTGGATGAGGAAGGGGGGGTCCAGATGACTCTCGTGGTTGGACATGAAGATGACGGGCTGCTTGCCGCTGCGGATCTCCTCCGGCAGGTCCTCCCAGCCCCGGACACTCCACTTCACGCCGCAGAGGGGAAAGATCTGGCGTACCCACAGGGGAGCTACGGTGAAGAAGGCCCGTTTCGGCCCCAGGAAGATCGAGGCGACCAGGACTCCGATGGCCGTCAGGCAGACGCTGATCAGCCCCCAGACCACAAGAAACGCCTTCCAAACGGGATTGTGTCGCCAGCTTTTCACGGAACCTCCACCTCCATTGAAACCCAGATCGGGGGCTGGAGCCCAGGATTCCTTGGCGGGGGTGGGGCTCTCGTTGATCAGACCGTTGAGACCATCCTGTACATCCTGCCCTATTGAAAAAGAAGGAACAGGATCGTCAGGATGTACAGGATGAAGGCTGGGCACCTATTTCCCTTATCCTGTTGGAGACGGAGGTGTCATGCGCATCGAGCGGGATTTTCTGGGAGAGCGGTCGTTGGATGATTCGACCCGCCACGGGATCCATACCCTCCGGGCCGTGGAGAACTTTCCCCTGCTGGGGCGACCCGTCCACCCGGAGCTGCTGCGGGCCTTCGGGGCCGTGAAGCTGGCTGCGCTTCAGACCAATGATTCCCTGGGTTGTCTGCCCCGGGACCTGGTTCCGGCCATGAAGCGGGCCTGCGGTGAGCTGATGGCCGGTATCCTGGTGTCAGAGCTTCCGGTGGACGCCCTGCAAGGTGGGGCTGGCACCAGCACCAACATGGCCGTGAACGAGGTTCTGGCCAACCGGACCCTGGAACTCCTTGGATGGCCCCGCGGGGAGTACGGTCTGGTCTCCCCCTCGGATCACCTGAATCTGCACCAGAGTACCAATGACACCTTTCCCACGGCGCTTCGGGTGGCTGCCATCTGGGGGCTGCGGGAGCTGGAGCGCCAGGTGCTGGCCCTCCAGGAGGCTTTCCAGGCCAAGGAGAAGGCCTTCGCCCATGTGGTGAAGATCGCCCGTACAGAGATGCAGGATGCTGTCCTCATCACCCTGGGGCGGGAGATGGGGGCCTATGCGGAAGCCCTGAACCGGGACCGCTGGCGTCTGGCCAAGAGCGAAGAGCGCCTCCGGGTGGTGAACCTCGGGGGTACCGCCGTGGGGACGGGGCTGGCGGCCCCCCGGCAATACATCTTCAAGGTCGTGGACGAACTCCGGGAGATCACGGGTCTGGGCCTCGCCCGGGCTGAGAATCTGGTGGAGGCGACCCAGAACGCCGACACCTTCGTGGAGGTCTCGGGCCTTCTGAAGGCTCTGGCCACCACCCTCATCAAGATATGCGGGGACCTGAGGCTCCTCTCCAGCGGCCCGGAAGCTGGGATAGGAGAGCTTCGGCTCCCGCCCCGCCAGGCCGGGAGCTCCATCATGCCGGGCAAGGTGAATCCGGTGATCCCGGAGGCCGTGACCCAAGCGGCCCTCATGGCCATGGCCCACGATCAGGCCCTCTCCTTCGCCATCTCTATGGGCAGCCTGGAGCTCCACCCCTTCCTGCCTCTGGTGGCCCACTGCCTCCTGGAGAGCCTGGACCTCCTGGCCCGGGGCTGCGACATCCTCCGGCGCCACTGTATCGAGGGCCTGGAGGTTGACGAGGCGCGGTGCCGGAATACTGTGGAGAACTGCACAGCCGCTGCTACTGCCCTTCTGCCTCTCCTGGGGTACGAGACCCTTTGCGCCTTGGTGGGCAGGGCTCAGCTCTCGGCTTGCAGTGTCAAGGACCGTGGCATCGCCGAAGGCCTCTTCACCGAAGAGCAGTTTCACGAGCTGACCAGTCCGGAAGCCGTGGGGCGCCTGGGGAGTCCCCTATGAACGCCTGGGTTCTCTTCGACTGGGGTGACACCCTGATGCGGGACTTTCCCGGATCCAAGGGGAAGATGAAGGACTGGCGGAAGGTGGAAGCCGTTACGGATGCCCGCAAGGCCCTCCACAGGATCCACGGCCAGGTCAACATTGGATTGGCCACCCAGGCGGAGGACAGTGACGAGGCCGATATCCGGGAGGCCCTGGCCCGGGTGGAGCTGGACACCTTCATCAAGCGCATCTATTGCTCCCGTGGACTGGGAGTCTCCAAGTCCTCCCCGGACTTCTACCCCCGCATTCTGGCGGCCCTCAAGGTGCCTGCGGATCGGGTGGTGATGGTCGGGGACAACTTCCAGGAGGATGTGGAGGCCGCCCGTGCCGCAGGCATGCGGGCCATCTGGTTCAACGAACGCAGTTCTGAGGAACGCACCGGGGAGCACATGGCCACGCTCCACCATCTGGATCATCTCCAGGGGCTGCTGACCGCCTGGGGCATCCTCAAGAGGAACTGATTCTTGGCTCACGCGGAGGCGCGGAGACGCGGAGGGAGAAAGACCTCCGTAGGCGTTCAGGACTTCGTCATGGAATCGTATCCGCGGGAAAATGAGAATCGGCCGCAGATAAATGAGATAAACGCCGATAAAGAAATGGTCTACGGGCGGGGAACCTGGGTCTGCCCCGCAAGGCGGGGGCGGACGGCGAAGCCGCCCGCGTTCAGCAAGGGAGAGGGAGGCTATGGCACGTATGCGTGCCTCCACCTCCCTCTCCCTTGCTGAACCAGCCCCAGGTGCCCAGGTGGGGCCTCTTCGATCTGGCATCCGCGTGCATCCAATTCATCCGCGGCCGACATGCTTTTCTCCTCATGGAAAGCCCGATCCTCGGTCCTCGAGCTGAACGGCTACAAACCTCCGGCTCCTGTAATGGCATCCGCCGAGGGATGGATGTCATCCGACACTTTGCCGGGGATACTGTTATGGGTGTCGGGCCTCCTGGACTCCGCGCCTCCGCGTCTCCGCGTGAGCATCTCTCCGCTTCTCCATCCAAAGGTCCCCCATGCAGTCCACCCCCAAGTCCCTCCGCCTGCACATCGGCCTCTTCGGTCGCCGGAACGTGGGCAAGTCCTCGCTCCTGAACGCCATCACCCGCCAGCAGGTCTCCATCGTCTCGGCCTTTGCGGGCACCACCACCGATCCGGTGGAGAAACCCATGGAGCTGCTGCCCCTGGGGCCGGTACTCTTCGTGGATACGGCCGGGGTAGATGACGAAGGGGCCCTGGGAGAGCTCCGTATCGAGCGCACCAAGGCCGTCTTCGAACGGGTGGACCTGGGGGTGATCGTTACCGAGGCCGGGGCCTGGGGGGCCTTCGAGGAAGGCCTGCTGGAGGAGCTGAAGGCCCGGAAGGTTCCGGTGCTGGTGGTCTTCAACAAGGCGGATCTCAGGATTGCCAGTCCCGAGGAGCAGGCCGACCTGAGCGCCAAGGGCGCCCGGGTGGTGGTGGTCTCCGCCTCCACTGGGGCCGGGATCCTGGATGTGCGGGAGGGGCTGCTGCGCCTGGCTCCGGCGGACTTCTTCGACAACCGGCGTCTGGTGGCGGATCTGGTGCCCCCGGGCGAAGTGGCGGTGCTGGTGGTGCCCGTGGACAAGGAGGCCCCCAAGGGGCGCCTGATCCTTCCCCAGGTCATGACGATCCGGGACCTCCTGGACGGCGAATCCCTGTCCCTGGTGTGCCAGGAGCGGGAGCTGCGCCGGGCCCTGGACCGTCTGAAAACGCCCCCGGCCCTGGTGGTGACCGACTCCCAGGCCTTCCTCAAGGTGGCCGCCGATGTGCCCCGGGAGGTCCCCATGACCTCCTTCAGCATCCTCATGAGCCGCTTCCAGGGCGAATTGACCGAGCAGGTCCGGGGCACCCTGGGCATCGAGAAGCTCAAGGGGGGCGACCGCATCCTCATCGCCGAGACCTGCGCCCATCACCCCGTGGGGGAGGACATCGGCCGGGTCAAGATCCCCCGCTGGCTCACCCAGTACGTCGGCGCCAAGCTGGATTTCGAGCACACCCAGGGGCGGGATTTTCCTCAGGATTTGAGTGAATATAAATTGATAATACATTGCGGCAACTGCACCGGCAATCGCCGGGAGATGCTGAGCCGCATCCACCGGGCCAAGGCCGCCGGGGTGCCCATGACCAACTACGGGCTCACCATCGCATACTCCCTGGGCATCTTCGAGCGTGCCCTAGGTCCCTTCCCGGAGGCTCTGGAGGCCCTCAGGGCCTCTTCTTGAGCCGGTAGGCCAGCTGGGGCCTGGAGATGCCCAGGAGCCGGGCCGCCGCCGAGAGGTTGCCCTTGCTCCGCTCCACGGCCTCCTGGAGCAGCCGCGCCTCCATGGCCTCCAGGCTGCACGCACTCCCCGGTCCCCAGGCGGCCAGATGGTCCAGGAGGCTGGGGCGGGAGGGCTCATCCCGATCCGCCAGGCTCCCTCCGCTTCCCACGGAGAACACCAGATCCCGGGGCAGGGGCTCGCTGCGGAAGAGGTGGGAGATATCGATGAGCTCGTTGTCCTCCACCGCAATGACACCCCGCTCCACCAGGTTCTGGAGCTCACGGATGTTGCCCGGGAAGCCATAGTTCAGGAGGGCGCGCACGGCCCGGGAGGTGAAACCCGGGACCTTGCGGTCATGGAGAGTGTTGAAGCGCCGCAGGAAGCAGGTCATCAGCAGGGGGATGTCATCCCGGCGCTCCCGAAGTGGGGGTAGGTGGATCGGAAAGACATTCAGGCGGAAGTAGAGATCCTGCCGGAAATGGCCCTGGTGGACGGCCTCCTGGAGCTCGACGTTGGTGGCGGCCACGACCCGCACATCCACTTTGATCACCTCCGTTCCGCCCACCCGCTCGATGACGCCCTCCTGGATGGCCCGCAGCAGCTTGCCCTGGGAGGTGAGGCTCAGGGTTCCGATCTCATCCAGGAAGAGGGTGCCCCGGTGGGCCCGCTCGAAACGACCGGGCCGGGAGGTGCTGGCTCCGGTGAAGGCACCCCGCTCAACCCCGAAGAGTTCGGATTCCACCAGGGACTCCGGGATGGCCGCGCAGTTGATGGAGATGAAGGGACCCTGGCTCCGGTGGCTGATCTCATGGAGCATATGGGCGAAGAGTTCCTTGCCCACTCCGGATTCACCCGTGAAGAGCACGGTGGCGCGGGTGGGGGCCACCTTCCGAAGCAGGTGGCAGGCAGCGTTGAAGGCTGAGGAAATGCCCACCATCTGCCGCGTGTTCTCATCCTCCAGCTCCGGCAGGCTGGCGGCTTCCTTGGACTGGGGCACGCCGAAGGCCGTGGAGCTGACGAAGCCTTCGGCATTCAGGTACTGGAGGTCCTCCTCCACATCCTCCCACTCCTCGGCCGGACGCCCCACAATCCGGCAGACCGCCGCTCCCTGGGCCCGGCACTCCACCTCCCGGAAAATGATGAGCTTCCCCAGCAGGGTGCTGACGTAGCCGATGACATGGCCCACCAGTCCCCAGCAGGCCGGTTCCCGGAGCAGGCCCTGGGTGGCGATGGCCTCGTCGGCCTCGGCGGAGTGGTGGTGCAGGAATTCGCCGGAGTAGGTGCCACTTTGGGCATCGAAGCTCAGCTGGACAGGCTCCACCTTCACCATCCCCTCCAGGGCGTGGAGCTTGGCCCCTGCCAGAAGCATGGAGACCGGGTCCGTATGGGGCCAGCGCTCCCGGACGTACTCGGCGTCGCGGACTCCTTCCCCGTAGCCCAGGCGGGTGAGGAGCCCCCTGGCCTTGGCTTCGCCCAGGTGGGCGATGAGTTCCCGCCGCATCGCCCCCAGGCCGGCGCTCTGCATCAGAATCACCCGACGGTCATGGAGCCAGATTCGCCCTTCCTCCGGTGAGAAGGAGATGCTTTCGGCGAGATCCCGCACGTTGGGTCTCTGCTCCGTGCTCTCCTGTCCCCGCGAGGTCAGAAGAAGGGTGCCTGCCAGACGCTGGTCCGAGGCAAGGGGACTGCGGAGGAGTTCTGCCATGGCTTCATTCCTGGGATTTGAGCAAATGGTAAAAGCAAAATGGGATGCCGGGGGGCGAAATTGATCAAAGAGTTAAATTTGAATGAATTTATGGGGGGCCTGGGTTGGGATCTTTTCCCGGCTCGGTTTGTAACATGGGTATATGCCTATGTTTGATATTTGGATGGGGACCGGCTGGGGCTGTTGATATCTTTGGCACTGACATTGCTCTGTTGTTTTATCAATTCATATTCCATCAGGGGATATCCACGCTCTTCATAGGAGGCAGGTGTGTCCGAGGCCCAGGTGTCCGTAGCGCAACCCATCGTCAGGCCTTTGATCGAGCCCCGAAGGCTCTTCATCGGCGGCCAGTGGCTGGAGGCCCGGAGCGGGCAGCGCCGGGAGGTCCTGGATCCCTCCACCGGCAAGGTCATCACCTCGGTGGCCGACGCTGGGATCGAGGATCTGGATGCGGCGGTGCTGGCTGCCCGGAAGGCCTTCGATGAGGGTGACTGGGCCCGGATGAGCGGTCGGGAGCGGGCCCGGATCCTGCTGCGGGTGGCCGAGGTCATGCGCCGCCGCACGGAGGAGCTGGTGGCCACCGAGAGTGTCGATGTGGGCAAGCCCGTGACCTTCAGTCGTATCGTCGATGTGGCTACGGTCATCGAGACCTACGAGTATTACGCCGCCCAGGCCCAGTTGAAGGAAGGCGCTTACCGCGAGGTGCCTGGAGGGGCCAGGGCCTATATCTGCCGGGAGCCCCTGGGGGTCATCGGGGCCATCACGCCCTTCAACTTCCCCCTGATCCTGTCCAACAACAAGCTGGCCCCCGCCCTCGCCGCGGGCAACACCATCGTCCACAAGCCAGCCAGTGACACCCCCCTGAGTGCCCTGCTGATGGCCGAGATCTTTGCGGAGGCGGGCATCCCCGCCGGGGTCGTCAATGTGATCACCGGGCCCGGTGCCCGGATCGGAGATGCCATGGCCCGGCACCCCGGCATCGACAAGATCGCCTTCACCGGTTCCACGGACATCGGCCGCGAGGTGGCCCGGGTCGCCGGGGAGTGCATCAAGCCCACGACTCTGGAGCTGGGAGGGAAGTCCGGGCACATCATCTTCGAGGACGCCGATGTGGAAAGGGCCGTGGGGGCTGCCATCCAGGGCTTCATCTTCAATACGGGGCAGTTCTGCATGGCCGGGACCCGCCTCCTGGTGGCCAGGCCTCTCCACGACGCCGTGGTGGGCGCCCTGGTGGGCGCGCTGCCCCACATCCCCCTTGGGGACCCCTTCGACCCTGCCACGGTGGTGGGGCCCATGGTCAGTGCCAAGCAGCGGGCCACCTCGGAGGACTACTGCCGCATCGCCCTGGAGGAGGGGGCCACCCTCGCCGTCGGTGGTCAGCGGATCGAGAAGGAGGGTGGCTTCTATTTCCCGCCCACGGTGGTCACCCACGTGACGAACCAGTCCCGGCTCGTGCAGGAGGAGATCTTCGGGCCCGTCCTCACGGTCCAGGCCTTCGATACGGAGGAGGAGGCCATCGCGCTGGCCAATAGCACGGTGTTCGGGCTCGCTGCGGGCCTCCACACCCGGGACATCTCCCGGGTCCATCGGGTCAGTGCCCGCCTCAAGGCCGGGATCGTGTGGGTGAACGGCTGGGCCATCCTGGATCCCTCCGTGCCCTTCGGGGGTTACAAGCAGTCGGGCTTCGGCCGGGAGTACGGACCGGAGGCCCTCCATTACTACACCCAGGTGAAGTCGACCGTGATCGCTCCCTGAGCCCCTGTTTCAGCCCTGTTCTCATGCCATCGGGCCCATTCCAGGAGGAAACGCCGTGAAGATCAAGGCCGCAGTCATTCGGGAGCGGGGGGGAGCCTTCCTGTTGGAGGAACTGGACCTCGATGAGCCCAGGGACCACGAAGTCCTGGTCCGCATCGTGGGCACCGGGGTCTGTCACACCGATCTCGTGGCCCGGGACCAGTTCATTCCCGCGCCCCTGCCGGCGGTGTTCGGCCACGAGGGGGCCGGGGTGGTCGAAAAGGTCGGCGCCCGGGTCACCAAGGTCAAACCCGGGGACCATGTGGTCCTGAGTTTTCTCACGTGTGGGGCCTGTCCCGCCTGTCTCCAGGGGATGCCGAGCCACTGTCCCAGCTTCCTGCCCAGCAATGTCGCCGGGGTCAGGTCCGATGGTTCCACCACCCTTTGCAAGGGGGATGAAATCATCCATGGCTCCTTCTTCGGTCAGTCCTCCTTCGCCAGCCACGCCCTGGCGGCGGAGCGGAATGTGGTCAAGGTGCGCAGGGATGTGCGGCTTGAGATCCTCGGCCCTCTGGGTTGCGGTGTCCAGACCGGGGCCGGGGGCGTGATGAACTCCCTGAAGCCTCCCATCGGCTCCTCCATCGCCGTATTCGGGGCCGGTTCCGTGGGGATGAGCGCCATCCTGGCGGCCGCGGCGGTGGGCTGCGGGACCATCATGGCCGTCGATGTGGTCCCTGCGCGCCTGGAGCTGGCTCTGGAATTGGGGGCGACCCACGCCATCAACTCCCTGGAGCAGAATGCGGTGGAGGTCATCCGGCAATTGACCGGCCAGGGCGCCGACTTCTCCCTGGAATGCACCGCGCTCCCCAAGGTCTTCCGTCAAGCCGTGGACTGCATCCGGGTCGGCGGGACCTGCGGGCTCATCGGGGTCGCGGGGCCCGGTGTGGAAGTTTCGCTGGAAATGGCCACCATCCTGGATGCCCGCACCATCAAGGGCATCGTGGAAGGGGATTCCAATCCGGATATCTTCATCCCCCAACTGATCGAACTCTACCGGATGGGCCGCTTCCCCTTTGACCGGATGCTCAAATCCTATCCCCTGGAGCAGTTGAACCAGGCGGTGGAGGATTCGGAAAAGGGGCGCGTGCTGAAGGCGATTGTGCATCCCTGACTGCGAGTGATTCGCTGACTATAACTTTTTAAAATGTTAATTGGTGATTTTCATCGATTGCGAAGTCTGCGGCTGTCTGTATTGGTGCATTTTGCGGCGCTATCGAGTCCTTATCGGCATTTTGTTGATATTTTAAATAATTTAGTCTTGTTGAAGTTGTCATTAAGCCACAGGGGTGTGGTGAATCTGTAATTATGTAATAAATATTTAATTAATCCCCAAAAAAATATCATTGTGCCTTCTGCTTCTAATGAATCCGGGACACGAGGGAAAGCAGAACCTCAATCAGTCGGTGAATCCCTGGATTCGTCAACCTCTACGTTCTGCAAGGAGACGATTCATGGACAAGAAGTTCGTTTTCACGTTGGGCTGTATTGTGACGGCGAGTCTGGCCCTCATCTGCCTGGTCTGGATCTTCGTATTCAACTACGACCCCATCCATCCTGAGCGGATGTCGCCCTGTTTCGGGTTGGTCTGGTGCATCTTCTGGGGGGCCAGCATCGTCATCGCCTCCCAGGGCACCTGGAAGACCCTTCCCAGCGGGATTCTCTCCGCAGCCTGCGGCCCCATCTACGGTTTCATCCTCTACACCGTCATCGGGCTCATGATCATGCAGGGTATCCACCCCAAGCTGGCCTTCATGATCGGCGCGATTCCTGTCACCTTCGCTCTTTGCATGGTCCACATGGTTCTGCTGGGCAACACGCTCTTTGCCAACGTTCCGACCCTTCTGGGTACCTATGGGATCTGGTTTGCCCTAAAAAATCCCGTGGACCCCTCGAATAAGCTTTGGCTGTGGGGCACTCTGGCCTTCATGTTCGGCCTGGTCTACGCGACAAGCCTTGTTCCACTGACCCTCTGGCTCCTAGGGAAACTGGCCAAGCCGGAAGTCGCTGAAGTCGGTGAAGTGTGATCAGGGATTGATTCTCAGGTCCCAAGGCCCACCGTTGATCCTCCCGGTGACCCAGGGCGAAGGTTTGCGGTGCTCGAAAGGGACCCGGGGCTGTCCAGGGCAGGCCAGAGGCCTGCTGAACCTATGCCGTCCGCTGGAGATGAGTCAGGTAAAGCCTCAGGTCGAACTCGAGCTGGTGGTAGTGGGGTTCCATGTGACAGCAGAGCTGGTAGAAGGCCTTGTCGTGGGCCTTCTCCCGGAGATGGGCCAGTTCGTGCACGGCGATCATCCGGAGGAAAGGCTCCGGCGCGTCCTGGAAGAGCGTGGCGATGCGGATATGGGCCTTGGCCTTGAGGCGGGCTCCCTGGACCCGGCTGGCGCTGGTCTGGAGGCCCAGGGCGTTGTGGGTGAGGCCGATGGTGCTGTCGTAGCTGACGCCCGCCAGGGGCGGGGCGTTCTTCATGTAGCGGGTCTTCAGGTCCATGACGTATGACTGGAGGGCCTTGTCGCTCTGGATGGGATGACGCTTGTTTCCGTAGCGATTCTCCAGGAGCTTGCCCAGGCCTTCAGCGGCAATCAGCTCCCGCACCTGGATCAGGAGGTGCTCGGGGTAGCCTGCAAGGAAGGGGAGATCGCTCATACCGGAAAAGTATCCCATGGAGGGGCTTGTTTTATATTTCTGGAAATTTAGAATAAGCGACATGAGCGAGTCCGATGCCCAGTTGCGCCTATTCTCCCAGGCCCTGAAGCCCCTGGGGCACCCCGCCCGCCTGGCGCTCCTCCGCCTGGTGGTGCGGGGGCCTGTGGAGGGAACGCCTGCCGGTGAGCTGCAAGCTCGCATGGCCATTCCGGGCTCCACCCTGAGTCATCACCTCTCGGAGCTCGTTCAGGCCGGGCTGGTGAAGGCCCAGCGCCAGGGAACCACCCTTCGCTACGCCGCCTGCTTCGAGCGTTTGAAGGCCCTCACCAACTATCTGTGGGAAGACTGCTGCGGTGGCGGCTGTCGTGACCCCCATTGCCTTTGACAGGAGCCCCCATGAGCGGGAAACGCCTTTCCTTCCTGGATCGCTACCTGACCCTATGGATCTTCCTTGCCATGGGGCTGGGTGTCCTGTTGGGCTATGCGGTGCCGGGCTTCAACGCCGCCATCAATGCCTGGAACGTGGGCACCACCAGCGTCCCTTTGGCGGCGGGCCTGATCCTGATGATGTATCCGCCCCTGGCCAAGGTGAAATATGAGGAACTGCATCTGGTCTTCTCTGGTGCGAGGGGGACCGCCCGGGCCCAAGGGCCCTCTGCGTCCCCCTCGCGCTCCCCGCGTCCTGGCCAGGCCGAGCCTGCCCTGGACGCCGACCTCGCTGCCATCCCTGCCTCCGGTGGCGGGAAGCTGCTGCTGCTCTCCCTGGTCCAGAACTGGATCATCGGCCCCCTGCTCATGTTCGGTCTGGCGGTGCTCTTCCTGCGGGACCGGCCCGAGTACATGATCGGCCTGATTCTCATCGGGCTGGCCCGCTGCATCGCCATGGTCATTGTCTGGAACGACCTGGCCAAGGGGGATACGGAGTACTGCGCCGGACTGGTGGCCTTCAACTCGATCTTCCAGGTGCTCTTCTTCAGCGTCTACGCCTGGTTCTTCGCCACCGTGCTGCCGGCCAAGCTGGGCCTCCAGGGAGCCGTGGTGGCCATCACCATCGGACAGATCGCGAAGAGTGTCTTCATCTACCTCGGCATCCCCTTCATCGCGGGCTTCCTGACGCGCTATGTCCTGGGTCGGGCCAAGGGGTTGGACTGGTACCACAGGGTCTTCGTGCCCCGGATCAGTCCCATCACCCTCATTGCCCTGCTCTTCACAATCATCGTGATGTTCAGTCTCAAGGGTGAGGCCATCGTGAAGCTGCCCCTCGATGTGGTCCGCATCGCCATTCCACTGCTGATCTATTTCGTGGTGATGTTCCTGGTGAGCTTCTGGATGTCGAAGCAGGTCGGTGCCAGCTATCCCCAGAGCGCCACGCTGAGTTTCACCGCCGCCAGCAACAACTTCGAACTGGCCATTGCGGTGGCCGTGGCCACCTTCGGCATCGCCCATGGAGCGGCCTTCGCCGCCGTCATCGGGCCTCTGGTGGAAGTGCCGGTGCTCATCAGTCTGGTGAGCGTGGCCTTCTGGTTGAAGCGGCGCTGGTACCCGGAATCCCAGGAGTCCGCGTGAAGAGCCTCCTCTTCCTCTGTGTGGCCAACAGCGCCCGCTCCCAGATGGCGGAGGGACTGGCCCGCCAGATGTTCCCTGGATGGACTATCCAGAGCGCGGGAAGCCGTCCCGGCCGGGTGAACGCCCAGGCCATCGAGGTCCTTGCGGAACTGGGCATCGATATCAGCGGGCACCGGAGCAAGTCCGTTTCCGAGATCGATCCTGCAGGCATCGATCTCGTGATCACCCTCTGCGCTGAGGAGGTCTGCCCGGTCTTTTTCGGCCAGGCGGAGCGTGTGCACTGGCCCATCCCGGATCCGGCCTGCCGGGTTGCGGATCCCACGCCGGAACAGCTTCGGCAGCCTATGCGTGTCGCCCGGGACGAGATCCGGCAAAGACTGGAGCGCCTGGGTGCCTAGTGTGGTGGCCCGTCTTGGAGCTGGTCCCAGTTATTCCGGGCCACCACACTAGCTGATGTCCGCGAGGCAGGATGTCAGGACTCTGGATCCATGGTTCAGCGCCCGCCCCGCCCAGGCCCAGGAAGGGCCGCCCGCCCTGTGGACGGAAGGCCGTGCCCGATGGTCTGGGCCGGTGTGCAAGCCTGGATGTAGCAGTCCTCGCAGATCAGCTCCCCGTGATCCTCACAGGCCTCGGCCTCGGTCATGGGCTGCTTGCAGCGGACGCATGCTAAGCCTGTATCCTCGGGTCTCATGGCTGGGCAGGCAGGCTGAGGGCGAGGCGTTCGACCGTGCTGGCGATGAGGGCCTCGTCCACCAGGGTCTTCCCCTTCTCGACCCCGAAATCCGTCAGCACCAGGGAGGTGTGGGGCAGTCCCAACCGCTGGAAGGTCTTGTGCCCGCAGGCGGTGGGGCAGCCATCCACCACGAGGTTGAGCTGGGCCTCCCGGGCGTTCTTGAGGAATCCCTCGAGTTCTGCCCCCACGGCGGCAAGGCAGGTCACCCGCACCCCTCCCTGCAGGGCGAGGCGCCGAACGGCCTGGTCCGCCAGAAGCCCCGTATTGGCTGCCCCGGAACAGGCGTAGGCGAAGCGGTTGGTATGGGTGGAACAGGCACAGGACATTGCGGACTCCTTTGATGTGGGTCAGATCATGGAACGCGCCTGCCAGGCCAATCGCAGGACCCAGAGGCCGCAGAAGGTGAGCAGGACACCCATGGCCTTGGGGAGCCAGCGCCCCAGGACCCTGGAAAAACGACTCTGGGCATACTTGCTGGCCCACCCACTGGAGGCCCCGGCCAGGAAGAGGAGCAAGACATGGCCCAGGGCATAGCCGAAGAGCAGTACGCCACCCCAGACGATCTGCTTCTGGAGAGCCACGATGGTCAGTACTGCCGCCAGGGCGGGGGTGGCGCAGGGAGCGGAAAGGGTTCCGGTGAGTCCCCCCAGGGCGAAGGCCCCCAGGAGCCCCGCACCCTGGAATCGGCCCATTTGCCTGGGAGAAGGGGAGGGCAGGGAGTAAAGGCCGAGAAGGTGAAGACCAATGGCCAGCAGGATGAGCCCCAGCAGGGCTTTCCAGCCCCAGCCGATATCCCCGAGCAGGGTGCCCGTCACGGCGGCGAGCAATCCAAGCAGCGTGAAGACGGCGGCAAGTCCAAGTGCGAATGCGCCCGACAGCACCATGGGGTGATGGCGTCCCTGCGCGGTGCCTCCGGTGAAACCCACGACCAAGGGGGCGGCCACCAGAACGCAGGGATTGGCGGAGGTGAGGAGCCCTCCCAGAAAGACCAGGCCAAGCTGCTGGAGCGCCGGGGCCTGGGCCACCAGTTCCGCCAGCCGCGCGAGGAGTTCGCTCATCTCACTTCAGCCCGGCCTGGGCCAGGGCCGCCAGGAATTCCTCCCTGGGCCAGAACCCCATGTGCCGGGACACCTCCCTGCCCTTGGGGTCGAAGATTACCTGGGTGGGCATGACCATCACCCGATGGGCCTGGGCCTCCTTGGGGTACTCGGTGATATAGAGATTCCTTATCTGCACCCGATCTCCGAACCGTGCCTGGAGCTCCCCCAGGATGGGCTGCATGCGCTTGCAAGGCACGCAGGTGGGGCCGCCGAACTCGATGATGGTCCATTGGCCGGATTTCAGGGCCTGCCGGAGGCCCGCCGGGTCCAGGGCGGGCACGGAGGACTGGGCAGACAGGGCCAGTGAGGCCCCCAGGAAGAGCGCGGGTAAATGAAATCGCATGGTTGCCTCCTAGGCCTTCAACATGGAGAGGATCTCGTCGGCGCTGGCCACCTTGCCCTGGAAGCGCAGCTTGCCGTCGATGGCGAGAGCGGGGGTGCCCAGGATGCCCCGGGCGGCGATGGCCGCGAAGTCGTTGATCTTTACCACCGCGTGGTCGCCACCGGACAGTTCCACGGCCTTCTTGGCGTTCTGGGTCAGGGTTTCGCACTTGGCGCAGCCGGAGCCGAAGACTTCGATGAGCATGGGATCTCCTAGAGAATGGCGTTGAAGATGTAGCCCACCAGCAGGATGCCGAGGGCCACGATGCCTACGAATGTGGCGATGAGCCTGGGGCGCATGACCTTGCGAAGGATGACGACTTCGGGAAGCGAGAGGCCGATGACCGCCATCATGAAGGCCAGGGTCGAACCCAGGGCAGCGCCCTTGCCCAGGAGGGCCTCTACGATAGGCAGGACACCTGCGGCGTTGGAGTAGAGGGGAACCCCCACCAGCACGGCCAGAGGGACGCTGTACCAGGTGCTCCTGCCCAGCAGGCCCGCCATGAAGGCCTGGGGCACATAGCCATGGATCAGGGCCCCCACTGCGATGCCCCCCAGGATGTAAGGCCAGACCTTGCCCACGATGTCCCGCACACCCTGAGTGGCTTGATCCAGTCGCTGGTCGAGGCTGGGCCGCTCCTCTTCCAGTTCTCCTGTGGGAGAGAGTTTCAGGACGTCCTGCACCCAGGGCTCCAGGTGCCGCTCCATTCCGAGCTGTCCAAGGACCAGTCCTGAACTGAAGGCGATCACCAGCCCCGTGCCCGCGTAGAGGAGGGCGATCTTCCACCCGAACATGGCGAAAAGGAGCCCCAGGGCCACCTCGTTGATCATGGGGGCCGCCACCAGGAAGCTGAAGGTCACGCCCAGGGGCACGCCAGCCCTCAGAAAACCGATGAAGAGGGGGATGGCCGAGCAGGAGCAGAATGGCGTGATGACCCCGAAGAGGGAGGCCAGGGCGTTCCCCAGGCCCGCCCGGCGCTTCGACAGGGTGTCGCGGACCCGGGTTGGGCTGATGAAGGACTGGAGGAAGGTGACGACGAAGACCACCAGGGTGAGCAGGAGGAGCACCTTGGGGCCATCGTAGAGGAAGAAGGCCACGGACTCGCCCAGGTGGGACTTGGGGGTGAGGCGGAAGAGCCCGAAGGCGATCCATTCAGACAGAGGGTGGCAGATGGCGTAGAGGGCTATCCAGAGCAGGAGGGCAAGCGGCACCCATCCCCTTCGGCGCATGAAGGAGGAGGACTCAACCATGCTGCACCTTGGAGGCCGGGCAGGGGATGGGGAGGGCAAGGGCCTTGACGGCTTCGGCCTGGGTCCGATCCTGGAGGGTTTCCGGCAAGGGCGCCACCTCGGCCAGGAGGCCCTGGAGCAGGGGCGAAGCCTCGGAGGCCGGCGTCGTGGATACGAAGACCCAGCGACCCTCCTTGCGTTCCCTGACAAATCCGGCCCGGCGGAGTTCCTTCAGGGCCTCAGAAACCGAAGATTGGGGCACCTGGAGGACTTCGGCCACCTGGCATACGCAGTACTCGCCGACAGCCAGGAGGGCAAGTACGCGAAGGCGGAGCGGGTGTGACACCGCCTTCAGTTGTTCCACCAGGAATCGCAGGTTATCCACCATGGGCTCACTCCAGTGGGGAGTGTAGCATGGGGATGTGGATATATCGGAAAGTTTCGATATGTCGATTTATACGCTGACCCGAAGCCCCTCGCAGGACTTCGGGATGCAGTTCCCGCCTACTGCTTGGACAGGTTGTAGGTCTTGGTGACCCAGCCTGCCACAGCCTTCCCGTCCCGCTGGCCAGCCTGGTAGGTGGAGGCCAGAGCGGAATCCCGGACTGCCTCGTCAATACCTGAGCCCGGCACACCACTGACGACGATGACCTTTTGCGGACGACCTACTGAGTCAACATAGACCTTGACCGTTACGGCCCGGTCCTCGTTCAGGAACTTCCGGGAGGCGGATGAGAGCTTGACCGGGGCCACCTTGATCATCTGGCAGTCGCTGGAGGCGCTTCCTCCCTGGTTCTGGGCGGCGAAGGCATAGGTCTTGGTAACCCAGCCCGGGACCGAGCGCCCATTCTGAGATGCAGGCCTGTAGGTGGAGGCCTTGGCGGCTTCCACGGCGGCATCATCGAAACCATAGCTGCCGGGGACACCACTCACTACGATGGTCTTCTGGGGGCGCCCCATGGAGTCGACGTAGACCTTCACGGTGACCGAGCGGTCCTGGGAGGCTGCGTTGAGACGGATGGCGGCCTGAGGATAGCGGGCAGGTACTGCATTGAGGAACTGGGCCTCCGAGGATTGGGCGGCGGGGGCAGGGGTGGGTGCCGCAGCCTGGGCAGGGGCAGGAGCCGCGACGGGACCTGGGGTGGGGGTTGTCGTCTGCCTGCTCTTGGCCGCAAGCTGCTCCTGGCGGCGACGGAGGCGTTCCTGCTCCCTCTGGGCTTCCTCCCTGGCCTTGGCGAGTTCCTGGGTCCGCTTTCTGGACTCCTCCAGGGCCTTTTCAATCCTGGCCTTCTCTTCAGCCTTCTTCTCCTCCTGGAGCTTCTTCTTCAGCTCGACTTCGATCTCCTGCTGGCGAGCCTCCTGCTTCCGAAGCTCCCCCTGGATGTAGGCCTGCACCGCATCCGCGTCCCTGAGTGATTTCAATTCCGCCTGGAGGGCGGCGTTCCGGACATTGGCCCGGTGGTTGTTGTAAACCAGACCACCCACAACCAGGATCAGGGCAACCCCTCCGAGGCTGGCCCAGCGGATCATTTTGCCGCGGTCCACGGGAGCGCTGTTCGCTTCGCCGAGGGTCGGAAGGTATGGCGTGAAGTCCGTGGACTGGTCCTCCTTCATGGCAAGGGTGTCCTGCTCATTCTCCTCACGGAAGAGGGTGTGCATGAAGAAGGCCATGTTGAAGGTCGTGGGGCTGTAGTCGCCGTCGTAGAGCACGCTCTCGAGAGAAGAGGTGAGTTCCTCCGAGCTTTCAAAGGGTTGACCCACCAGGAGGAGACGGGCCAGGAAGGCCTGGATCTCGGCCGGGATGGGAGCCTCGTCCTGGGCCGCCTTGAGGGTGGCGTCGGCGAGAGCCGCGGGGATCAGGTCCTGGGCTGGGAGCTGCTCCAGGGTCAGGAGCTCGAAGAACATGGCACCCAGGGCGTAAAGGTCGATCAGGAAGGCACTGGCCGCTTTGGTTGGACGGTACGGTCCCATGGCCTTGGCCAGGGTGGGGCATTTGGCCAGAAGGGTGCAGATGGTTGGAGCCACGGGGGCATCGGCTATCTGGGTGGCACCCTCGAAGCTGACCCAGATGCTGTGGGGAGACAGCACGCCGTGGGCCAAGCCCCGGGACCTCATCTGGAGGAGGCCCTGACAGACGCCCTGGGTGATTGATAGGGCGTGATCGATGCCGAGGGGGATCTGCTCCTGGCGGGTCTTCTCGATCAGTTGGGCCAGGCTGCGCCCAGGGAGGTAATCCCAGGCCAGATGGGCGGGGGCAGCCGTTTCCATTCGATAGCCAGTGCCGAGACCCCTTGCGCTGCTCAGGCTGCCGATGGCTCGTTCGATGTCCTCGCCCTTCTCGCTCAGGCCTGCATCCTGGATCTCCTGGGAGAAGGCCCTGATGAGAAAATTATGGTCGAGAACCGGGCCTTGTGTCGTGACGCCGCGATGGATTCCACCCAGGGGGTCCGCAGAAAGCTCACTGGCAAGCAGATAGTTTCCCATGCGGGTGTAAGCCATTAGAGTCTCCAAAGTTGTGTTGAGAAAAGATAGCTCCAATTCATAAAAAATCCTAGTCGATGCTGCTGAAGCTAGGGTGTGAATTCCCTGGTGAAACCCAGAGGTCCCCGCTGGCTCGCCATGCCAGGATCCATAGATTGGCGGTGGCGTTGACCCCATCGGAGAAGGCTAGCTGAAGCTGGGCGAAGGGCAGGCTCCGCAGATCCCAGGAACCGATCCTTTGCCGCGTTGACTCATCGAACTGGGATGAAAGTGCGGTGTATCGCTGGAATTTCGTCTTGGCGGTCTGAAGGAGCGGACCCCGGAGGTCGATGGGGCCCTTGGCAGCCCAGCAGGGTTCGCTGGTGATCACGAGATGCGGGGTGAGTTCATCGGCGTAGGCCTCGAAATGCTCCCGGAGCGGGGTTACGCCACGCAGGGCGGAGGGGTCCGACAGGAGTTGTACCTTGTGGGCGAGGATGCCCAGTTCCTTGACGAGGGTCTCGGGGTGCCTCCGCTCATCGCTCATTCGCAGGATGCGCTGGAACTGCTCCTCGACTTCTTCAACCGTCGGCACCTGATCGTTGGGGATGCCCCGTGTGCCCTCGGAAAGTGCAAAGGGATGCAGGAGCAGGAACTGCCTCATTCCCTGGGGCACCATCCCCAGGGCCATCCGGGTCTGGGTCTCGTGGAAACGAGGGCTCCAGGCCTGAAGGGGGATCATGAAGGCCAGGCAGCAGAGTAGTGGTTTTAATGAGATTATCATGGTTGATCCCGGGCAGGTACAATCCATTATGCTCTCACGGACTGGAATCTGGCAGCGCTTCAGCGGCGCCGGGCTTTGGGGCTTGCCCTGGGCTCTGGCCTTGGCCTGTGCGCTCCCATGGATCATTCCAGAAACCTGGGATGGGCAGCTTTCCCCGAAACTCCTCTGGTTGGGATGGATCCTGGTTCTGATAGCTCTTCCGCTCCTGGCCTTTCGGCGCTGGCGGGTTCTGTCTCTCGCCGTAATCCTGGCCTGGATCACCCTGTTGGGCCTGGCCCGGAAGGCTCGCTGGGAGACGGCACTGCCTGAGGGGGTTGTGGAACTGGAGGCCCGGGTCTGCGCCCCCTGGTCGGTGGTGGGGGAGCGCCGGGTCGGTCGCCTGGAGGTCCTCGCGCCCGTTTCCCTGAAGGGGTTGGAGCTTCCCGTTACCCTTCCCCTGGAGGGGGAGGCCGCTCCCCTTCCGGGGACACCGGTGCGCTTCAGGGGGGAATTGCGGAAAGTGGGGCCGGCGCCAGGCTTTCTGGGGGAGCGACCGCTTTGGCGGGCGCGCAGTGACGAGGCTCCTCGACGGGTTCATCTGCGTTCGGCCCTGCTTATGGAAGTCCTTGGGAGCCCCGCACCTTCTCCCCTGCTGAGATTCCAGGTCTTCATGCGGCGGCGCTTCGATGCCCTGGGGCTGCCTCCTCTGGCCAAGGATCTCTGGGGGGCTTTGACCCTGGGACTCCCGCCTGCCCGGGACGAGGTGTTCTCGGCCTTTGCCGAGAGTGGAACCATCCATACCCTGGTGGTTTCGGGACTCCAGGTCACCCTGGTCATGGGAGCCGCCCTGTGGCTTTGGAACCGCCTGTTCCGCAGGGGTTCCGCCTGGAGCGCCTCTGCTGCGGGGCTGGCCTACGCGCTGTTGGTGGGTTTTTCTGCTCCGGTATGGCGAGGACTCCTGATGGGTTTCGCCTGGGCTCTGGGCCGGGAGAGTGGTTGGAAACTCCCCCCGGTGCTGACGCTCCATGGGGCGCTCCTTCTCTGGATGCTTTTTCACCCGGCTGCGGGCTGTGAACCGGGCTTTCTCCTGGCCTGGTCGGCCCTGCTTGGACTGATCTGGGGTGCGGAGCCCCTGGCCGGATTGCTTGCTCCCTTGCTGGGGCGCTGGGCCCTTCCTTTGGCCCGGATGGCGGCACCTTGGTTCTCCACCCTGCCTATCCTGGCGCTTCTGCATGGCGGCGCTCCCCTCTGGGGAATCCCCGCCAACCTTCTGGTTCTGCCCTTGGTGGTATTCCTTACCCCCCTATGTCTTGTCCTGACCCTGGTGCCGATCCCTGGCATTGTTGGGGCGACGGCCAAACTCCTGGCCTGGTGTGGGGAGGGGGTTACGCCCTTTTTCGCCCGGGTGCTGCCCCTGGCCACCGGCATCCTGTGGCCCTGGATCGCCCTGACCCTGGGCTGGCTTATGTTGGCCCATTTCCACGCCCATTTCCGGCGCACCCGCGCCCTGGTGCTGGGGCTGGTGCTCGCCAGCCTGGGGCTTCTTGCCAGCCGGGGAACGGGAGTCCGTCCGCAGGCGTTGAGTCTGGAAAGTGTGGAGATCGGGCAGGGGGATGCCCTCCTTCTGCGGGTGCCCGGGGGCGAGGCTACCCTGGTGGACACGGGGGGAAGCCCCTGGAGTGCCCGACGTCTGGTCCGGGTTCTCAGCCGCCGGGGGGTGCGGGAGCCGGTGCACCTGATTCTCACCCACCCTCATGGAGATCATGCCGGTGGGTGGTCCACCCTGGCCCGGCTCTGGCCCCTGGCCTCCGTCCGGGGAGCGGCCCTGGCGTATCCTTCTGACTGGCATCCCTTTGCACCGAGTCTCCCTTCGGGTTTCCCGCTGATGCGGGGAAATGCCTGGGAACGCGGTAAGGCTCAATTCTCCGTCCGCTGGCCCCCGGCTCCCCTGGCTTTAGCCGATGCCAATATGGCCTCGGTGGTTCTCAGGGTCCGCTGGCAGGACCGAGAGCTTTGGCTGATGGGTGACGCCCTCGCCATCCAGGAACGGGATCTCCTGGATGAGGGGAACCCGGGTCCGGGCTCCTTCCGGCGCCTCCTGAAGCCGGGACACCACGGGGGTGGCAACGCCACCGATCGCGCCTGGATCAAGGCCCTCAGTCCTGAGGTGGTCCTGATCACAGCGGGGCGGCACAACCGCTTCGGCCATCCGGACTCGGTCACCCTGGCCACTCTTGAGCGGGCGGGCGTCCCATGGGTGTGGGTCACCGGGGAGCACTTCGGGGTGTGCCTCGAGGTTCATCCGGAGGGGTGGCGGATCACGGGTGGGGATGGCTTCCATTCGCAAGTCTCAGTGCCTCGTCCCAGGTTCTCAGGAAGTTGGCCCCCCAGATCTGTTTCAAGTGGGCCTCCCCATGGCCCCGCCGCAGCAGCTCTTCCGTGATCCTGGGGAGATGGGAGGCATCCGGGCAATCCGATAGGCCGCCACCGCCATCGAAGTCCGAACCGATACCCACGTGCTCGACCCCCACCAGGGAGATGGCGTGCTCCAGGTGATCCACAAAATCCGAGACAGAGGCCTCATTCTCTCCGGCTCCGCTTCGCAGGAAGGGGCCGTAGGCGCAGAGCTGGACCACGCCGCCTGAGTGGGCGATGGCCCGGATCAGGTCATCCGGCAGGTTGCGGCGGTGGTCGCAGAGGGCCTTGCAGCTGCTGTGGCTGGCGATGACAGGGGCCTCACTGCGTTCCAGGGCCTCCCAGGCGCTCCGTTCCGAGGCGTGGCTGATGTCCACCATGATTCCGAGTTGGTTCAACCGGATCACCAATTGCCTCCCGAAGGCCGTGAGCCCCTGGTGAGGTTCCAGATTGCTGCCGCAGACCCAGTTGGCCCCCTGGTGACAGAGGGTGAGGTAGGCCAGTCCCCTGGCTGCCACCCTGTCCAGGGTTGTCAGATCCTGGCCAAGGGGGTAGGAATTCTCCATGCAGGCCACCAGGGCACGGCGGCCCTGGGCGTGCAGGTTTCGCAGCTCCCTGGGGTTGCGGGCCCTCCCGCATCGTTCCGGGGCGGAGACCGCCAGGGCATCCAGGATGTCCCACATGGCCTCTGCCCGGCCAAGGGCGGTGCACCGTGCATCCTCCGTCAGGGGGCCCTGGGGCAGGAAGGCCGTGAAGCAGGCACTCCAGAGAAGGCCCGCTTCCATTCTTGGGAGATCGAGACAGGCCAGGTCACGGTTTTCCCTGCGGAGGTCCAGGGCCGCATCCAGGGCACGCTCCAGGGTGTCCACATGGGAATCGAGGGTCAGAAAGGGAATGGACATGGGATCAGTTTGCCCAGGTCCGTCCGGCGGATGAAAGGCGCGGCTCAGCGGGCCATCCCTGCCGTTCCCACTGCGAAGGAATCCCTTGGGGGGGCTTCCTCGCATCCTTTGAGCCGGGAGGAACGATGTCGGCAAGGGTGGACGGCGGTCTGAGGCTGATCTGTCGCAGGCTTTTCTGCACGCTGTTGAAGTGGCCCCTGGGCAACCAGGGCACCTTCAGGAAGGCCGATGGGTTCAGGCTTCGCAGGATACTGGTTCTGAGGCATGATGGGGTTCCCCACATGGTGGCCTCCCTTCCGGCCTTCCGCCTCATCAAGAGGCTGGCGCCCAACTGCAGGCTCGATGTGCTGGCGTCTGAAGGCAACTTCGCCGTGGCGGAGCAATGTCCCGAGGTGGATGAGGCCTTCGTGCTGCCGGGAGGCTGGATGGGCAGACTCGGGAAGATCGCCTCGTTGCGCAAGCGGGATTACGACCTGGTTCTCAACCTGATGCTCAGCGATACCTCGGAGAACGGCCTGATCGCCAACCTGGTCGGGGGGCGGAAGGCCCTCAAGGTCGCCCACTACCCCAGACTTGAGCACTCGGTCTTCTATAACATTCAGGCCCTGTCTGCCAACCGGGGGATTTCTCTTCGGGAGAAGCTGCCCATGGTGGTTGCGGACGCCATTTCGGGATACGCCGAACCCGAGAATGAGGAGCCGAGCCTTGCCCCACATCCCCGTTACCGGGAAGCCGCCACCCTGGCACTGGGGGCACTAGGATTGACCGAAGGCAACTTTATTGTGATCCACTGGGAGGCTCGGGACTCTGAATACAAGTGGTCGGAGGCCGCCTGCCGGGATCTGATCCAGCAAGTCTGGGAGCACTTGGGTCTCAAGGTGCTGGTCATCTGCCAGCAGCTCGACGACTCCGACCTGGAGGCCCTGCAGGGCCGCTTGCCCGGATCGACCATCTATCCCGCAGGCGCTCCCCTTCTGGAACTGGCGGCGGCCATTGCCAGGGCGCGTCTCCTGGTGGCCTCGGACCTGGCCCTGCGACAGGTTGGTTACGGGTTGGGCGTCCCGGTGGTGAGTCTGTGTCCATCAACGGGGGGAGCTCATGGTCTCTGGCGCCCCCTGGAGGGGATGCCAGAAATGCAGATTGTCGCTCCCCTTGGGTGTGGCGTGAGCGTGATCCAGACCCCTCCGGTGTGGGAGGCAGTCCGTCGGCTGGCTGTGCGATACTGAGCCTCCCGGTATTTCACCTCCAAGGATTTCATGGCCCGTATCAACCAGCCCAACCTTCAGCACTGGATCGAATTCGGTCTCTTCAAGATCGCCGAGGTTCTGATCCGCCTCCTCACCTGGCGCGGCGCCTGCCGCCTGGGAGCGGGATTGGGTCTCCTGGTCTGGTTCCTTGACCCGGCCCATCGTCGCATTGTCCGCAGCAACCTTCGGGCTTCGGATCTTGGGGTCGATGAGACGGAAGTGCGACGGTTGACTCGCCGCTGTTTTGCCAATTTCGGTTCCATGCTCCTGGCCACCCTGCGGATGCTGACCATGAGTCCGGAGCGCATCCGGGATCTGGTTCGCATCGAGGGCCTGGAACACTTCGACGCGGCAGCCGCCGAGGGCAAGGGCACCATCGCCCTGACTGGTCATTTCGGCAACTGGGAGCTGATGGCCCTGGGGCTGAGTCTGGAAGGGCGATCCCTGGCTGTCATCGGGCGGGAACTGGACAATCCCCTGCTGGAACCCTACCTGAGCGGATTGCGGGGGCGTTTCGGGAACTCGGTGATCGCCAAGAACGGTGCGGTTCGTGAGTCCCTCAAGGCCCTCAAGCAGGGCAAGGCCATCGGCTTCCTGTTGGACCAGGACGCCCAGAAGAACGGGGTCTTCACCCGGTTCTTCGGGCAATGGGCCTCCACCTTCCCCACCGCCGGGATGCTGGCGACCCGCTACGACCTGCCCATCCTGCCAATCTTCAACCGCGTCCATCCCGACGGTTCTGTGACCGTCCTGATACGCCCCCCCTTCCACGCCCCCAGGACCGGGAATCCGGATCAGGACATCCTGGCCGCCACCCAGCTCATGACGACCTGTATCGAGGATGAGGTCCGCCAGGACCCGGCTTGGTGGTTCTGGATGCACCGGAGGTTCAAGACCCAACCGAAAGCCGGATCTTTGCCCCCGGAGAAGGTGCAGCCAGCCGACACCGAAACGCAGGCCGGCGATAATGTGGTTGTTGGTCGACATTGAAAAAACTCTGTCGAAGGCTCGAGCGACTCTGCCGGAAGTGCCTTGCGAAAAGGCCCTGGGCTGACGACTTGGTTGCCTTAATGCAGTTCTACGGCTACCACGGGAGGTTGCCGAAGGTCCGTGGAGGCTCTTTGAATGATGCCCTTTACTGGATCAAGACCTCGGGAAAGCTGCTGGAGAAACGCTGCACCGAGACCTCTGACAAGGAGCTGGTGAAGGTCTACATCCGGGACACAGTGGGTGAGGACTACAACGTGCCTACCCTTGGTATCTGCAAAAATCTGGAAGCTGTCCAGGCCTTCGATTTCCCTGAACGGTGCGTTATCAAGCCCACCCACATGTCCGGCGAAGTGATCCTGCGATTGAATGGCGAGCCCCTGGACCTGGAACGCATAAAGGGCTGGTTTCGGAGTAATTTTTATGACCGGTGGCGCGAGCAGAACTATAGGGATCTGGAGCCCAAGGTCATTGTCGAGCCTCTGCTGTTTGACCGGGTTGACGTGGATGATCTGAAGGTTTTTTGCTTCCGGGGGGAACCCAAGGTCATCCAGGTGGATATGGATCGTCGCACCAGGCACCTGCGCAGCCTCTATTCCACGGAGTGGGAGCTGCTCCCCTACACCATCGCCCATCCCGTAGCGCGGAAGGTGGACCCACCGGCGAATCTGTCCGAAATGCTGAGTCTGGCAACCAGACTGAGTGAGCCCTTTCCCTTTGTGCGCATCGATTTCTACAATGATGGAAAGAGGATCTATGTGGGTGAAATCACCCACTGCCACGCCAATGCTAGCGAGTCCTTCATTCCTGCCTCCGGGGAGTGGGAATTCGCCAGGAGGGTCTTTGGTAAGGATGGTTTTTGTGTTCCCGAGTCTTGATTAATAAATAATAATATCCCAGAATATAGCAATCGCCTTGTGAAGAGCTGTGCACCGTGATGGACACCCAAATGGCGGGTTCGATTGAATGAGGTCCGGAAACGGAAAGGCTTCGCGGGGTTTGAGGCACAGGCAGAAGGGGGATGCTGGTTACATTACTGATGTCGATGCTGCTTTGAAGTCGTCTTGGTAGAGAACAGCAGTGAATCCAATCCGGGCTCTGTAATGATCGATCCCCCTCGGCGGCGGATCGCTGGAAATATGACTTAATTGTTGTTGATTGGGTGGAGAACCTCATGGTCTCCAACAGGGGCGGCCGACTCTCGTTCAAGGGCATTCTGAAGCTGACGAGAGAACTGCTGGTTATGGGGCTCGTGGCTGCTTGGTTTATTCGAGGCATGCTTTGATGTGGTCTTTTCCCATTCCGGGGCGCACCTGAGCCGAGGAAGGCACTATTGCCCGCACCCGCTCTATGTCGAACACTCAGCCGACGAATCGGCCATGGGTTTCCATCCATCTCTGGAGACCCAGACCAAGGTCTCGAGAGGGCGAAAGCTTGCGGTTCATCCTGGAGCGTCTGCGGCCGCAGGTCCTCC
>Ga0316602_10000368_pt1 | contig 27907 bp, 28 predicted proteins | sample OWC_soil_day10_C_FD_203103 | JGI IMG/M metagenome (GOLD analysis project Ga0316602, IMG submission 203103) | Wetland soil microbial communities from Old Woman Creek delta, Ohio, United States - OWC_soil_day10_CT | ecosystem: Environmental > Terrestrial > Soil > Wetlands | place: USA: Ohio... | reverse complement strand
TGCAGCAGGAGTGCAAGCTGTTTATCTTTATCCTGGCAGTGTTTTGTTTGTTTCGGGTAGGCTTTATTATAATTCTGCATTCCTTTTTAAGTGAAGCTGTTACTCTGGGCGATATTGGTACGGCTTTGTATTATGGGGTGCGTATTAGTTTAAAAAGTGCGGGACTGCTAGCCTTGCTGTCGCTGGTTTTTTGTACCTTTCTTAGGCTGTTTGTACACGGGAAAAGGTTAAATCATATCCGGTTTTACCTGGGAGCAACCTACGTGGTCATTCTCAGTTTTTTATTTCATGTGCGTATTCCGTACTATCAAGAGTTTCACATGGCGTTTAATCAAATGCTGTTTAATGGGCTGAATGATGATGTACAAGCCATTGGCTATACCGTTATCAAGCAATATAACTTGCCGGTAAGGATATTGTTAGCGGTCGTTACTGCAGTACTGCTGTGCGGGTTGCTGCGGCGTGTTCTAGCTTCAAGAACCTATGCTTTTCCCAAGCTGCCAAAGTGGTACCAGAACATTGCTCTTCGCGCCGCATTGCTTGTTTTGGTCTATTTTTTATGCATTTTTATCCGCTTTGGCGGCACTATGACCTATGCCTATAACATTGATTGGGAGAATTCAGGTGTAACCAAAGACCAACTACTTAACGAGGCTATCTTAGATGATGTGCAGGCCTTATACCGGGCCTATGAGCTAAACGGGCGGGTAGCTTCTTCTACCGGGCTTTACATGAAGCCGGAAAGCATGGCTGCTTATGGTAGTTATCTCGCCGGACGACCAGTAAAATCAGATCAAGTTGATGACTTTTTGCGAAAAAGAGTAGTGATAGGCCAAGAAGCGCCTCCCCGTCATGTATTTATAATTATAGCCGAGAGCTATGCAAACTGGCCGTTGCTGCCGCAGTACAGCCACCTTAATATTGCAAACGGATTAAAAAGCATCATTGCACAAGAGGATGCCGCATACTCGCCTAATTTTTTGCCGAACGGGATGAGCACTATTTCCGGTGTTATGGGCGTAGTCACAGGCTTAGCCGACGCCAACCTGTATCAAAATTATCTGCCGGAGTCTTACAAGGAGCCTTACAGCACAGCCTTGGCTCCGCAGATGAAAAGGCTGGGTTATACGACGGATTTTTGGTATGCCGGGCCTGCTTCTTGGGAAAAAATCAAGGATTTCACACTGGCGCAGGGGTTTGACGCCTTTTATGGGATGGGTGATTTTAATAGTGTGGGAGGAAATGTATGGGGGTGTGATGACGCAGATTTGTATAAGGCTGTGCTAGATCGGCTGCAAGATGACAAGCCTGGTTTGCATGTCATCCTGACGGTGTCAAATCACGCACCCTACACCGTTGATTTGGAAAGGGCAGGCTTTGATCCCAGTCAAGTTGTTGCAGGGCTACCGGAAAAGTTAAAAAATGATCAGGAACTTATCAAAAAGCTGGGACATTTTTGGTATGCGGATAAAATGTTGGGGCAGTTTGTTAAAGAGGCTCGCCGCAAATACCCTGACAGCGTGTTTGTTATAGTAGGAGACCACGCCGACCGTATGAATATTGAAGTTAACCCGCCGATGTATGAGCGGTACGGTATTCCGTTTGTTGTTTATGGCAAAGGGATTAGTAAAGAGTCTTTGCCTGCTACCGCTGCCGGCAGCCATATTAATGTTACGCCTACTTTGCTGGAGCTTATTGCACCGGCTCAGTTTGAGTATTACTCGATCGGACGCAGTTTATCGCTAGGCAATGATTTCGGAATGAATTATGGTTTCTGGATTACGTCTGGTTATGTGGGAGAAAGTGATGGAGAATATAGCGAACCTCATATGTCCGGTCAAGGCCTTTATCCGCCTGAACAAAAGAAAATCCGCCAGGAAATAGACGCCGCAAGGGCCATTTCCTGGTGGCGCATTAAGTTTGGGAAAACATTGCAGAAAGTAACGGATTAAGAAAAACCTCACCCTTCGTACACACGCGGGGGGAGGTTTTTTTATGAGTAATTAAATGTGTGGGTTATTAATTGGGGGAAAGTGGAATTGGAATAGTTGAATACGCTAAAAAAGCTGAACAGCATGGTTTGCTCATGAGGAAAAAAAGGCAACGGCTTGCCTTTTTACTTGGCTGATTTTTGATCAAAAGCATGCTGTTTCTCTTGCGCTATGGCTGCATGTATCATGGAATGTATAAGTGTTTCTGCATCGCTTCTAATAGCAACTGCTATACCAGCTAACGTATCTTGATCCGCTTCAGAAAGCTGCTTTCGGATAAAAGACACTATAGCTTCTTTTTGAAGTGGCATGGTAGGTTCCCCCTTTTTCTCATATTTTAGCAGAATTTGTCGTTTTATACAATTAGTATTTGAATGTTTTAAATTGATAAAATGTACCCAAGGAGTGATTTTCCCGGCTTGTGTAAATGTATCAACAAGCGTCTATCCTTTCATGAAAGGATAGACGCTTGTTGTTTATGCTACAGTGTGCTTATTCCTAAGGCAGTTAATATATTTTTGACTCTTTGTATATCTTCCGGGAGTGCGGGCGGAACTTGTGCCAGGCGATAACTCATTCCCAAGGCTTCCCATTTACTGCGGCCCATGCTGTGATACGGTAACAAATCTATTGGTATGGATTTGGGTAATGCCTGTACCAACTCCGCCAGTTCAGTAATTTCCTCTGGGGAGTCGTTTATTCCTGGAATGACAACGTAGCGCAAGGTAAGGGGTACTTGCTCTGCGATATAGAAAAGGTTTGCGATAATAGCCTCATTTCCGGTACACGTTAGGGTTTGATGAACCGATGAGGTAGCGGATTTTAGTGAAAATAATACCTGGTTAACGAATGGCAGCACGGTATCTATATTTTTTCGGGGAACAAACCCGGCAGTATCAATGGCTGTATTGATAGTTAGTCCTTGGCAGGCGGCAAGAAGTGCGGCCACAAAATCAGCCTGTAAGAGCGGCTCACCACCACTGATTGTGATACCGCCGCCGGAAGTATCATAAAAGGTTCGGTATTTGACTATATCCGCGAGTACTTCCTGTACCGAAATGGTTTGCTTGCCCTGAACCCACGTGTCAGGATTGTGACAGAACGTACAGCCTAAGTTACAACCAGCTAAAAAAAGCACATAACGAATGCCGGGACCATCCACAGTTCCGAAGGTTTCTATAGAATGATAGTGCGCTTTCATATTAAATTACTTGATATATTGTGCGTTTTAATACTTCTTGCTGATGTTTGGGGCTTAGCTTGATAAAATTAACGGCATAACCGGACACTCGTATGGTAAGCTGCGGATATTTTTCAGGATGCGCCATCGCGTCCTCCAGTATTTTCCGGTCAAAGACATTGACATTGATGTGGTGTCCTTGACGTTTGGCGTAACCATCAAGAAGGGCGATCAAATTATTACGCCTGGCGATAGCGGTTTTCCCCAAAGATTCCGGCACTATGGAAAACGTATAGGAAATTCCGTCCCGGCAATGGTCATAGGAGATAACGGTAATAGAAGAGAGTGCCGCCAGAGCTCCTTTTTTATCCCGCCCATGCATGGGGTTCGCCCCTGGCGCGAAAGCTTCTCCCGCTAAGCGGCCATCCGGCGTAGCGCCCGTCTTTTTTCCGTACATTACATTTGAAGTAATGGTTAATACCGATAGGGTATGCTGGGCATTACGATAGGCCGGATGCTTTCTAAGTTCGCTAATGAATTCCGCGGTTAACTCGCTAGCCAGGGCATCAACACGGGCATCATTGTTACCAAAACAGGGATATTCTCCGGTTGTATCAAATCCGGTCGCGATTCCTGACTCGTTACGGATGGCTCGCACTTTTCCATAGCGAATAGCGCTTAAGGAATCTACCGCTACCGATAAACCGGCGACACCAAAGGCCATCAGGCGTTCTACCTGGCTATCGTGCAGCGCCATCTGTGCCGCTTCATACGCGTACTTGTCATGCATGCAATGGATAATGTTGAGAGTGTTAACATAAAGACCCGCCAGCCAGGAAAGAACCTGGCTATAATTCTTTCTTACCAGTTCATAATCCAAATATTCCTCTGGTGGTACGGCAAGCTGTGGTCCTACCTGCAACCCGCTTCGTTCATCCCGGCCACCATTGATTGCCATTAGCAAGGCTTTGGCCAAGTTAGCCCGTGCCCCGAAAAACTGCATTTGCTGACCAAGCTTCATGGCCGATACGCAACAGGCAATCGCATAATCATCCCCATATATGGGACGCATAATGTCGTCACTTTCATATTGTATGGCACTGGTGTCAATCGAAACTTGCGCACAGAACTGTTTAAATTCCGGTGGCAGCTGGGTAGACCATAATACAGTAAGGTTAGGTTCGGGCGCTGGTCCAAGATTATACAGTGTATGGAGTATACGGAAAGAACTTTTGGTAACTAGTGTCCGCCCGTCTTCGCCCATACCGCCAATGGCCTCTGTTACCCATAAGGGGTCGCCAGCGAATAATTCGTTATACTCAGGAGTACGAAGATGTCTTGCCAATCTAAGCTTGATGACTAGTTGATCGATAATTTCCTGTGCTCCGCTTTCGTCGATGATGCCGTTTTTCAAATCGCGGGCTAGATAAATATCTAAAAAAGTCGATATTCGTCCAATGGACATGGCTGCCCCGTTTTGTTCTTTGATGGCCGCCAAGTAGGCAAAATATAACCATTGGGCCGCTTCGGTGGCGGTGTTGGCCGGCTGGGTAATGTCAAAACCGTAACTTTTAGCCATGGCGGCGAGTTCTTCTAACGCTTTCAATTGGAGGGCTAATTCCTCGCGGCTTTGAATCACCGCTTCAATCATTGCCTGCTCGGCTAGTTTTTGGTAATCCGACTGTTTTGCCGCTATGAGACGATCAACGCCGTATAAAGCCACTCGGCGATAATCGCCTATAATCCGGCCGCGGCCATACGCATCCGGTAAACCTGTGATAATACCTACCTTTCGTGCAAGACGCATTTCATCGGTATAGACCTGAAATACAGCACTATTATGTGTTATACGATGGTTGTGATAAGTATCGCTGATGCGGGGATTTAAGGTATAACCATATGCTTCGCAGGCTTGCTCCGTCATACGGACCCCGCTGTTTACTATTACGCTGCGTTTTAACGCCGTGTCGGTTTGTAACCCCACAATAACCTCGATGTCTTTTTCGATGTAGCCGGGCCGGTGAGAGGTAATGGTGGATACAGTGTCGGGATCAACCGATAGCACTCCGCCTTTTGCATGTTCTTCCGCCAGCAATGTGCGGCATTTGGACCATAAAACAGAAGTTTTGTTAGAAGGAGAACATAAAAAGCTGCCATCTCCGTGATACGGCTCGTAATTTAACTGGATAAAGTTACGGACGTCAATGCGTTCTTGCCAATTGCCATGCTGAAACCCTTGCCATGCGTTCATAGTTAATCCTCCCAATTTTGCTGCTAGGTGGCATTTTTTCGAAAGTTTGGAGTTAAATAAAAAACCACCTGAGCATACGTATTGTGCCCAGGCGGTCGGCGTGCAACGACATAGTCCACGTGGTACTCCACTTATCCGCCAGTCCTATGTCGCTGATTATATTTGCCACCATTATAAGCTAGAATTTATAATGCGTCAAATGCTTTTTTATAATGATGGTGAAGGTTGACGCTGGTTGCTGCTGTGATATAATTAAGACAATGGAAAAATGATGGAAATACATGAAGCCGATGACTCCTACCAGTAGCATTCGTATTGGTAGGAGTCTGTTTTTTAGGGCAGGTGCTAGGTAAGCTGACACATCGTGGGGTGGCAGGATGATAAATTGGAATAAGAATGAAGGATAAGGGAAAAGGAAAAAATAGGGTGGTACTTATGGTTTTATTCACTTAGACATGTCTTAGAAGGTGATTTAATAAAGGGGGAAAGACTTGTGCCAAAAATTGCGAGTAAAGCAAAAAGGCTTCGCATCTATATCGGAGAAGCGGACCATTGGAAGCGGCGTGCTTTATATCAGGTTATTGTAGAAAAAGCCAAAGAGTTGGATATGGCAGGCGCTACTGTTTTTCGCGGCCTTATGGGATATGGCGCCAATAGCCGCATTCATACCGCGTCTATTGTATCCTTGTCCAATGATTTGCCCTTACTGGTTGAAATAGTCGATAGTGAGGAATATATAAATAAGCTGTTGCCCTATCTGGATGAGATAATGCAAGAGGGACTGGTTACAATCGACGATATCGAAGTGATTAAATACGGACGTAAACCGCCGAAACGATAAAGGATAATGACTTCAAAGGCAAGTGCGCAGTTCCCTTCGGGCCTATCCTAAAGAAAAAGTATTGGGGAACTTTGGAATGTGGTAGGAGGTAAACACGATGTCTATATGGAAAAGTAGCAACATTCTAGGATAAAGAATAATTGCATTCAAGGATAGGAGAGGGAGGCAATTGATTTATTACATTTTAGCGATGTTGGTTGGTCTGGGAATGGCAATTCAGACCGCTGTTAACACGCAGTTAAAAGAAGTACTTGGCGGACCTTTGCAGGCATCATTTATTAATGTGATTATCGCTACGCTATCATTAGTAATATTGCTGTTGGTTACCGGAAATTTAACCGGTTGGTCGGGGCTCTCAGGCGGCAGTATGACGTGGTGGAAACTGACCGGAGGGGTTATCGGTGCGCTGTATCTTGTGGGCATGATTGTTGCTGCACCGAGAATAGGTCCTGCCAATATGTTTAGTTTAATTGTTACGGGGCAAATAGTGACGGCGGTTGTGCTTGACCACTTCGGCCTATTGGGATTTGCGGTTCATACAATTACTCCGTTGAGAGCGGTAGGGATTGTTTTATTGGTGGTCAGCGTGTATATCATTCAAAGTAATTAATTAGGAATCCGTTCTAATTAAAAAGGACGAGCTACGCATGTAAAAAACACCGTAGTTCGTCCTTTTTAATTGAGTAACAATGAAGCAAAGATAACTTTGCACATGTCTACTTTACAGCGGGTTTTTGGGAGGCGGCAAGGATTTTAGTGATAAAGAGCATCAGCGTGTAAATGATAACCGACCCAATAAGTGCCGATAGGATATATCCGGCATACTGACCCAAAATGCTTTCGCCTAAAAACCGTATACTATAGTCGGGGAATATGGCTTGCCAAATATTTTGCACATGCTCCATTCCCTGTGGAACGTAGCCTAGCATTGCCTGTAGTCCTTCAGCATCCCACTCACCCCAGGCAGTACCGTTGGCTAAAAGACCCAGCGGAGATAGTATGGCAATAATTAATAAAATGAACCAATACTGTCTATGCATGTAAGTCATACCTCCTTGCGGGGTTCGGTTGGAACCGTCAGGCTATCTACGGCTTGATTTGCTAAAAATTTTAATGTTGCAGTGGTTACGATTCCTTCAACTATTCCAGCAAGGGTGAGATGCGCCAGCATCATAGCCGGTAGAGTAACTGTTAAATCGTAGGGGCAGTATAAGGGGGTGCCATCAGGAGCAACGAACAAAAGCGGCTGTAGGCCGAACTCGATTGCGGCTGCTAATGCTGCTGCGTTAATGGCAACGTAACTGGCAACGCCTCCCGCAATAAGTTGCCGGTTGGAACCGGGGAGGGCTTTGCCGTTAATCAAACGGTATACATAATAACCGACAAAAGGGGCAATGAAAGCCATGTTGAATGCATTGGCACCTAACGCCAATATTCCCCCGTCGCCAAATACAAGCGACTGAATAACTAAAGTGATACTCAGGGCAAAGACCGCTGCCCATGGGCCTAAAATAATCGCGAGTAAGGCTGCGCCGATAGCGTGGGCCGTAGTCCCATCAGGAATGGGAATATTAAACATCATAATCAGAAAAGAAAAAACAGCTCCCATGGCCAATAAAGGAATTCGCGAGATGTCCAAAGTATCTTTTAGTTTAGTGGAAGCCCGATACCATATGGGAACCATAACGACACCTAATGTAGCGCAAGTGGAAGGACTTAAATATCCATCTGGAATATGCATATGTAGTAAACCTCCGTCTGTTGTCAGACAGTAACACGAAATCATAAATTCGTGTTACTGTCTGACAACATTATAACACAAAACCAAGGCAAGAAGAAGATAAAGTGTTAAATATGTGTAGTGTCGGATTTAAGCTACAGCTTAGGGTTTGATAGCGCGATGCTTACAGCCGAACTGGGAGGAAGAGCAGGGGATTGCAAGAATTATTATAGGAAGGTATCGTCAGCAAAGATAGGGGACGAGGCTAGTGCTGGGGGAGGGATTGCTTTGAGGATAGGGGAGTTTGCCCGCGAACATAATGTTACGATTGATACAATAAGGCACTACATGGAAATGGAGTTGCTTCTCCCGGCTAAAACAGGCGGACAATATACATTTGATAGTCTGTGCAGTAACGATTTAAAGGAAATTCTCTGGCTAAAGTCCGCGAATTTTACGTTAACTGAAATACAGAAACTGTTTTCGATAAAGCGAATGACCAGTTTAAAACTAGAGGACGATCAAGCTTATTATAAGGAACTTTTATTGGAAAAACAGGCGGAATTACAAAGGATACAACAGCAAACCGAACAAAGCCTGGCTAATCTTGATACCATGCTGCGCCAGATTCCGTTAGTGGTTTTGGCCCGGTTGGCAAGAGGCATTCCTTTATCACTGCTGACAGAACTGGTATGTTCGAAGTGTAATGAGCTACTACGGCTGGATTCAGGAAAAATAGAAGATAGTCAGCTGATAAATGGCATTTTCCAATGCTCGTGCGGAGAGTATATCGCTCAGGAAGGCATCCTGCAAAGTGCAGCTCCTGCAGCAACGGGGGATGAAGAATTGCCGTCTACAAAAGAATACATGGAGAATACTGACACGGAATTTGTGAATTTCATTAATAAAAGTTCCACTTGGTTAATTACTTATTTGGAGGCTTTGGACTTAAACCGCAAAACAGTACTCGTGCTGGGGCATGTAGGGGCGAGACTTTTGCCGAGAATGAACAGTAGAAACAAGGAGGATGTGCTGTATATTATTGTTGAACCAAGTCGGGAACGGCTATTATATGCAAAGAGTATTTTAAACATACCTACAAGCAATTTTTCAGCATTGTTTCTATGCTGCCCGCTTCACGAAATTCCCCTTAAAGAGCTAAGCGTAGATTTGGTAATAGACTGTCTTGGTTCAACAAATTACAATTTCTCTAAACCAGGTTTTGCAGTAAATTTTTTGGGAAATAGGCTAAAGCCTGAGGGCGAGTGGCTGGGGGCTTACTTGTATTTCCCATCGGGAGCAAAATCGGTGAGAAAACTAAAAGAAGAATGTCACCCGTATTTCTCTCTCGATCACATTCAGCGGGCTTTTCAAAGGCGTTTTACTGAAGTGGCATCTATGGAATTGGGCTGCGTGAGCAAAGCGGGAGAGTATGAAGCATTTTTATTGCCTGGTGACAAAGTATATCAATGGGTTTATTATGGCAAGGGCCTATCAAAAACGTTGGGTTAACCCGGCGTTTTTTGGTAATTAGCTCTTAAAAAGTAATGCAAAAGCGCTTGAACTGGGGTAAACCCTTGCTGTTACACTCGTAACAAGGCGGGTGAGAGAAGTGAATATATACAGAAATCGTAAATTTGTAATCCTTATGAGCAGCAAGTTGATATCGCTTTATGGCAGCGCCATATATGAAATGGCTCTTGTCTGGTTTATTCTCAGTGAGTATGGCGAAGCAAGCGGTACCCTGCTCGCTTGGGTAGTTAGCCTTGGTTTTATGCCAACGGTGTTATTTGCGGGTTTTGCGGGAGCCGTGGTAGACAAGTATAATAAAAAAACTATTCTTATATGTAGTGATCTGGTTTCGGGAATACTGGTAGGCACACTTATTCTGGTTCCGGGATTTGGCGGTGAAGTCTATTTGCTTTTTGTTACGGCAGTACTATCGCTATGCGCTTCTTTAGCTAGTTTGACAGTTACCGGAATGATACAAGAAAATGTGTTATACGGCGAGTGTTACTCGACGGAAGTATTATACATTGCCAATTCGTCCAACCAATTCGTTGAAAGGACCACCCTACTGCTAGGGTTTGCCACGGGTGGCTTATTGGTGGCAATTTTGGGTGTCCCTATGGTGTTTCTGTTAAATGCGTTGTCCTTTTTGGGTTCAGCAGTGATAAACCTCATGCTGGAGTATTCCCCCTCTAATACTCCAGAGGTGAGTAAACTTCAAGGTGGGTTAACCGGGCAGCTAAAGAAAGCGTGGCTGTACTTAAGGGAAAATAGGGAGTTGTTCCGGCTGGTTATCCTAGGTGCCATTATCAATATGCTGTGGGACCCTCTTATCTTGATTGTAATTCCTTATGTGGTGAAGAATGTATTTAGCGTGTCGGTGACTGAGTTTGGACTGATTCAGGCAGCCCTGCCCATGGGGTTTTGCTTAGGCACGATATATTTGCAGTATGACAGCCGATGGTGTAAAAAACCCCAAATCATACGGATATCCATTTGGACATTGAATAGTATGCTGATTCTGTTTATCATACCTATGATGTTACGTGGGGCTTTTGAGAAGACGGAGGCATTAGCTTGGTATTTTGAGGGTGTCTTAGGGACTTGCGGAATTATTTCCGCTGCGATAAACGTTACAACCAGCGTCGTAATACAAACTCTTGTTCCCGGATATACGTTGGGTAAAATCCAAGGAATAATTAAAAGCTTCTCTGCCGGGCTGATGCCTTTAGGTTGTGCCATATTTGGCCTGCTTATTGGGAATGTGGAGGAGTACGTGTTATTTCTTGTACCACTTGCTTGTATATATCTACTGGTACCATTCGTACCCAAGTTTCGGCTGAAGGTATTCCAAGTGACGGAATAAAGCCCCGACAGTAGAATGTGTAAAACGGAAAGAATGGCAGGCGCAGTTTAATAATACATAAGTGAATCGAAAAGTAGGCCATGATTGGTGGTGAAGTGGATAGGACTTACAGTTGACATTCAGGATGCCCATAATTTATACTATAAATGGTTATGTAAGGGCCGCCGATGCTGAAACAATGGCTGCTGAAGTGCTGCCGTTGCTTGTAATTAAGATTTTATAATTTACATAAATAATTATTGGGTTAATAGAACCGAAGGGGGTTCTAAGGGGTTGCCTTAGAGCTTTTTTATTATATTTGGCAGTATTTCTGATTAATGGGGTTAGAGAATATTTAAAACAAAATTAATAAATTTTTAATAACTCAAAAAGGATTTTGTAGATTATAGAAAGAATTAAAAAGTAATTATTAGTAATATTTTTTCTCTAGACGTTGTTGCTTTTATAAAAGGAGTTGTTCACTTGAAAATTAAGACAAAAATCATTTCCGGCTACGTAGTAATATCGGTTCTTATTTTGATTATCGCTACTGTTTCTTTATATGGGTTAAGTCAAGTCAGAGCAGATTATCAAGAGATAATAGACGGTTCTGACACAACAGTTACAACTCTGCGTGAAATTCAATATTATTTTACGGGACAAGCAAATGATGAACGTGGCTCCTTGTTGACTGGCGGTTCCGAATTTAAGGGTGAAATTCAGGATAAAGCTGAAAAGGTGAAGCAGAGAATTAATAAGTTAAAACCCTTGATGGACCTTCCGAGAGAAAAAGAGTTTTTAACGCAGCTTGAAGAAACTCATATTAAATTTACTAACGTTAATTTGCAAGTCATAGATCTCCGTAATCAAGGCAAAATTAAGGAAGCCCAACAACTTTCTTTTGATGAAGGGCGGAAACTCCGAAAAGGTTTAGAAAGCAGCTTTAATGAATTAATTAAAATTCAGGAAGAGGAAACTGCCGCGAGTAGAGAGGAAGCCGATTCCTATTCCAGCCGTATCAGATGGATCGTTTTAATAACGGCGTTTTCTATGGTTATCTTAGGGATATTATTTGGTGTAATGCTGTCCCGCAGTATTGTAAATCCTATTAATAGCATTGCGAACGACATGAAGAGCAGTAACTTAAATTTCGATGAACTGGTAACAACTAATGATGAAGTTGGAAACCTTACCAGGGAGTTCAGCAATATGGTTACAAAGCTTCGGAATATGGTATTGAGCGTCCAGTCTACCTCGGGGCAAGTCGCATCTTCGTCGGAGCAATTGACTGCCAGTGCCGAGCAGTCTGCACAGGCGGCTAACCAGGTAGCTACATCAATAACCGAGGTAGCTCAAGGCGCAGAACGTCAGCTTAAATCGGTTGAAACAGTTTCAAATGTAATTCAGAGCATGTCAGTCCATATTCGACAAATCGCCGATAATGCCGGATTTGTTACGGAAACTGCAACTCAAACTACTAAAGCGGCTGAGCAGGGTAATAAAGCAATTGTTGATGCTGTTGGTCAAATGAACAAGATAGAAATATCTGTAACAGGTTCAGCACAGGTTGTCAGCAAACTAGGGGAACGTTCTAAAGAGATAGGTCAGATAGTAGATACTATATCAGGTATAGCTAGTCAGACAAACCTGTTAGCTTTAAACGCTGCTATCGAAGCGGCACGCGCAGGAGAGCAAGGAAGAGGCTTCGCGGTTGTGGCTGAAGAAGTGCGCCATTTAGCTGAACAGTCTCAAGAAGCGGCGAAGCAAATAGCAACGCTTATTGCTGAAATTCAGCAGGATACGGAGCAGGCTGTTATTTCTATGCAACAAGGAACAGGTGAAGTAGAGAGGGGAACAACGGTTGTCAATGCTGCCGGTAAGGCGTTTGAACAAATATCCGAAAAGGTTGACGTTGTTGTGGGACAAATTACGGAGATAACTTCGGCAATAAAGCAAATGGCCAGTGAAAGCCAGCAAGTTGTTAGTTCAGTTAATCAAATCGATAAAATCAGTAAAGAAACTGCTGGTCAAACACAAGAAGTATCCGCTGCAACAGAAGAACAATCCGCGTCTATGGAACAGATTGCGGCAAGCAGCCATCATCTGGCGACAATGGCGGAAGAGTTACAACAGGCGGTTAAAACCTTTAAAATATAAGGCAGGCTCCCATTTAACAGGTGAGAGTTGCAATTGGAACAAGTAGAAGCTACAAAAAAGGGGCTGTCTCATTAAAGAAAGATTCCTCTATATATTGTGACTGCATTCAAGCAAGATTCACAATATACGGTAGAAAAAATCTTAGTGAGACAGCCCTTTTTTATTTGCTGGGCATCTAGCTGTCGAGGACATCAGGATGAAAAGTAATATAGAAAATATTAATTACAGTCCTTTGTAGATAGTTTGAATTTATGTTGGCCATAGTTTCTATTTGCAGGAAAGGCTTGAAAGCATTTATCCTACAAGGGGTTAAATAATTGTCGAAAGAAGAGGCAAAATAGTTGAAAAATAGAGGAATTTGAAGCAATTTGTCGAAATAAATACAGAAAGCTATTATTTTTATACTAAGGAGCGATTGAATTTGAATTGGTTGAATAATTTAAAAGTGGTTCAAAAATTAGCCTTATTAATTTTAGTTTTGATTGCAGGGTTAATTTGTGTCGGCGGCACAGGGTACTTTTTTTTAGGTAAAGCGAATGAAGTAACAGATAAGATGTATAATGAGAAGTTAATGGAAGTTGAGCTAATCAGTGAAAGTCGAATACATGCAAGGCGTATTGATAGAAATATAATGGAACTAATGCTTGCAAAAGATGGCAAGGAAAGCCAAGCTTTACTGGATGAAATTAATAAAAGAGTAAAATTATTTGATGAAAATATAACTAAGTTTGAACAAATGCCGATAAGTGATAAAGATAAAGCGGAAGTTAAAGAATTAAGAGATAGTTTAGGAAAGTATCGGGAAGCGAGAACTAAAGTAATTGAACTTGCTACGCAAAATAAAGATACGGAAGCCTATGCATTATACAAACAACAAGTTCAATCATTAGTAGAAGACTTTAATATACATCTTACTAAATTAACAGAGGAAACAAAAAAATCTGCTGAAGCTATGAACCAGGAAAACAAAAAAGGTATTGCAGCAGCCAATATGATATTTATTACCATTATCATTATAGCGATTGTACTAGGGGCTCTACTTGGCTGGCTTATTTCCAAGCGTATTACAAGACGCCTATCAGATGTTGTGGTCTTTTTAGAATATTGTTCAAAAGGAGATTTTTCCAAAGCGGTTTCTCAAGAAAATTTGCAAGATAAAAGCGAATTCGGTATTGTTTCTAGAGCTGTTGACGTAATGAATAAAAATATCAGAACGTTAATTAAGCAGTTAGCTAATACGTCGGAACAATTAGCGGCATCCTCCGAAGAACTGACCGCCAGTGCGGAACAATCCGCCCAAGCCTCGAATCAAGTAGCCGGTTCGGTAACTGAAGTTGCCCAAGGATCAGAAAAGCAATTACATATAGCCAGTAATGCTAATGAAGTCGTTCAGCAAATATCTAAAGCCATTCATCAAGTTGCAGGAAATACTACAGTTGTGTCAAATTCGGCTGAAAAAACAGCTACGACGGCTAATGACGGTGAGCAGGCAATAAAACAAGCGGTAAGTCAAATGAAGATTATCGAGCAAAAAACGAATGATACGGCCCAAGTTATTAGTGAACTAGAAGAAAAGTCAAAACAGATCGGGCAAATTGTTGAAGCAATTTCCAGTATTTCAGGACAGACGAATCTGTTAGCTTTGAATGCTGCTATCGAAGCAGCAAGGGCGGGTGAGGCTGGCCGCGGTTTTGCCGTGGTGGCAGAGGAAGTTAGAAAACTTGCCGAACAGTCGCAAGAAGCGGCCAAACAAATAACTAATTTAATCAACGAAGTACAAGCAAAAACAGACAGTGCTGTAGCCTTTATGAGAGATGGCAAACAGGAAGTTGATGCAGGAACAAAAGTTGTAGAAAATGCTGGACAAAGCTTTGATGAAATATTAATAATGGTTCGGGAAATGAACAATCAAATTCATGAGATATCTGCCGCGGTTCAAGAAGTTACAAGCGGAACTCAAAATGTAGTTCATTCCGTTCAAGATATTGAAAGAGAAAGCAGAAATGCCGCCGAGCAAACGCAGACCATTTCGGCGGCTACAGAGGAACAATCTGCGTCAATCGAAGAGATTGCTTCGTCAAGTCAGCACTTAGCAAAAATGGCAGAAGACTTGCAAGTGGCAATAAATAAATTTAAAGTGTGACAGAAGTAATCTACCACATTTTGCGTCGCTTATGACGAAGGACATAGTGTATAATTCGTAGTGAAAATGCCCTGTTAACCTTATGGTTTAGCAGGGCATTTTCTGTCCTCATAGTTGCGGTTTCTATGATCACGTAGTAGGATTAATCTTTTTGAGAGACTACAAAAGTTACATCAGAAGAGGTAAAATTACTGGTTTCTATTAGACCGTCGTAGAATTTATGTTTAGAAAAATTAAACTGATCAAGTATTTTACTAATTGTACGGTTGGAATAGTATCGGTTCCAGTTACGATATATTTTTATATTTCCGCTATCGGTAATAATGGCGTATTGTTCGACAAACGCATTGTCCTTGGGATAATGGAAAGTTTCAGAAAGGGATAGATACGTATTTTCTGACCAAAATCCATTGGTTTCAATTGCCCATGAATTGTCGCATTTATTAGTTGTAGGATATTTTTCATTAAATATATCGAAAATAAATAAACCGTTTGGACGCAAGGCTTTATGAATCTTGGCTAATAACGTATTTCTTTCTTCGCCATTAAGTACACCAAAATCACAATAAATCAAGATTATTAGGTCAAATTCTTCGTCGTAATTCATTTCAAGGTAATTTTGGTATACATATTGTATGGTATGATTGTTGTTTTTTGCATCATTTATTGCATATTCAATAGAGCGTTTAGAAAAATCTATGCCGACCACATTGTGGCCTAAAGCAGCGAGTTTTTTTGTATATAAGCCTGGTCCGCACCCAAGATCAAGGATGTCCGATTTATGTGTCAGGAAGTTGGTAGACATCCAGGTAATAGTCGAATTTATTATTGATTCTTTGCGGCTGGCAGCATCAGTATCAGGGGTTAGATGGGCTTTAAGCATGTTTTGGGAGATATGGGTATCATCCCAAAGGGTGGCAGTCCCTTTTTCAAATAATTTAGGCTGTTGCATAAGAGTTTTTAAACGATCAAAGTCTAACAGTTGTTTGTTGATAAGATTGTGATTCACATTTTACCTCCATTATTAAAGTTGCTATAACATAATAACTTTAATAGTCACAATTATACCTTGAGATACTATAATCATATTACTACTAATGGGAATATGAGGCAATAAAACTAAGAATAAATGAAAAAATTTCTGATATATGCGCAGAGCTTAGCTTCGTGGTTACCTTATGATATAGGTACTATATGTTGACAAAAGATTCCAATCAGGATATATTGATTATAATCATTTTGTTTTGGAGGTGTTATGATGTATATCGACATGAGCACAAAAAAGGATCGACGAATCGTTATACCTCAATTTCTTATTTATGTAAACATAACACTTTATCAACAATAAAGGGATTCGTATAATAAGACCTCTGTATTGTCTGATAAGGATACTATGGAGGTTTTTTTATGACTAAGATATTTAGAAATATGAATTTAGTTATTTTTCTGTTTGGATATTTTATATCGGGAATTGGGTCATCCTTAACGACTATTGCCTTAGCAAGTAAAGTATATCAACTTATGAATAATAACCTTAGTGTTAGTATAGTATTTTTACTTCCAGGCATTCCGACCATGTTATTGGGAAACTTAGGTGGCAGCTTCGTAGATAAACTGGATAAGAAACTATTATTTATAACCCTAAATTTGTTATTTGCCATTACATCAAGTTTAATGGCTTGTGTCAGTCATATATATATTCTTTTTATGCTTGTATTTATAACTGGTATACTGAATGCTTTCTTAATCCCGCTTAAATCTTCTTTAATTCCGCTGCTTGTGGAGAAAGCGGAATTAGCGGAAGCCAATGGGGTTAGAGCTTCAACTAACGGTATTATTACAATACTTGGCTATGCGTTGGGCGGAACAATGACCAGCTATTTAGGAAGTACGGTTTCGCTGCTTGCAGATAGCATTTCTTTTATATTCATTGCGCTCCTTTTTATTTTTGTTAAGCTGAAACGGGTAGAAGCGGAAAATGTAGAAGCTGCGACGTTACATAGGATTTCAGAGGTAAAAGAAGGATGGGTATTTATTAAAAAGCATCCAATAATAAGAAATGTCTTTTCCCTGGATGTATTGACTAATTTTATCATTGCAATGCAATTGCCATTGACTTATATTTTTGTTAAGGACTATCTTGGTGGGGAAGTGCTAATGGCAGAGAGGACAGGCTTACTGTTCTCATCATCAGGAATTGGTGTATTAGTAGGAGGCATATTAATTGCTCATTGTAGAAGAATGAATAAAGTGACATTACTCTCGCTTTCGCTTATTATTGACGGCATAGTCGTTTTGGCCTTCTCAGTTAATAGAATCTTTTATATCTCGCTTTTTATTTTTGGTGTAATGGGAATTCTGGGAGCTTTCGTTGGAACTATTTTAGAAATTGTTATCCAAGAAAACACACCACAGAAGCTTATGGGGCGAGTTTTTGGCTGTATTAATTCTGTGATTGGTCCAATTGGTATGATATCCATCTTTGTAGGTGGAATAGTGACTGAATTTATTGAAGTAAAGTGGGTTTTTTTGATAGGGGCTGTTATAGAATTTTTTGTGGGCGTTTATTTCTTGAACAGAATAAAATTGGGTCTTGAGTAGGTTGGCAAGACCTTGTATAGAGTGGTATGAATGCTGATATGAATAGATGAAATACCTTTTGGGCTTGGCATGATTAATGAAAAGGTTTCAAAATATAACGCCAAAGCGGAAAATTCACAAGGAGGTATTTGGAATGAGAGATGCGGAAAAAACAGTAGGTAACTTAATTGAGAAAGTGGGTGTATCTTTTATCGGTTCGATAGATAATGAAGGATTCCCCAATATGAAAGCCATGCTGCCGCCAAGAAAAAGAGAAGGGATTAAGTATATTTATTTTACTACAAACACTTCATCTATGAGAGTAAGCCAGTATAGGGAAAACTCGAATGCGAGTGTGTATTTTTTTGATAAACGCTTTTTTAGAGGCGTGATGTTAAAGGGAACGATGGAAGTACTTGAAGATATTGATTCTAAAGAAATGATTTGGTGTGAGGGAGATACGATGTATTATCCTTTAGGCGTAACCGATCCTGATTATTGTGTTTTAAAATTCACAGCTATAAAAGGGCGATATTATAGCAATTTTAAATCGGAAGATTTTGATGTTGATTGATCATTCATAATATGCAATAGATAAAATCGCTTACTTAGAATTTGCAGTAAGCGATTTTTTATGCGGAGGGTCTTTTTCGATAGTAAATGTATCGTGAAGGGGAATTTTAGCAAAATATTGCCGACGAAATGATTTTGGTTTAAAAATCTTAGGAATGTATTACTTGACCTTACCATGGATGTCATACTTTATAATATAGTCAAAGATATGTTGAGAGGAGAAAGATGTGCAAATTAAAGAGTTGTCCTGTAAAACGGGTGCAAGTGTACGGTCAATAAGATATTATGAGACAAAAAAATTAATAAATGCCAGTCGCCTGAAAAACGGGTACCGTGATTATGCGGATAGTGCGGTTGAAAGGGTAAAGACAATTCAGCTGTATTTAAGTTTAGGACTGAATACGGATGATATTGCTCAAATCATTGAATGTCCAACTTCATCCAAGGACCGTCCGCTCTGTGAGGTCGCTTATGAGCTATACAAAGCCAAGCTGGAGGAAGTAAATAAGCAGATAGAGATACTGCGAAATGTACAGGTGCGGTTGGAAGAAAGAATGAGGGCGTGGGAATTTATAAAATGGTAAACGCCGGGAAAGAAGGGATAGGTATGATTATTGATAGTCATGCGCACGTAGTGCTTCCTCCTCAGAAACAGCTTCAAATGATGGCGGAAGCAGGGGTTGAATGTACGGTATTATTTACTTCTATGATTCATCCCGAAACAGCTACTTGTATGGAGGAGTTCGAAGGCGAACTAAACAGTTTGTACGATATCTTACAGGGCGTGAAAAATCCGCTTCAGGAAAGAATTCGGGCGATTGAAGAATTGGCCCAAATAATAAAGGAAAATCCCTCAAAATATATTGGGTTTGGATCTATTCCTCTGGGGTTGTCGTATGAGGAAAATATAAATTGGATTGACAAGTATATAATATCGAATGGTTTTCGTGGTATTGGAGAATTGACTCCGGGATCGGGGCAGATAAAGAAATTGGAACCGCTGTTTAGGGCAGCGCAGGGGGCGGGCAATTTGCCTCTTTGGGTTCATTCGTTTATGCCTTTGGATTTTGAAGATATAAAGGAATTGCTAATTTTAGCAAAAAAATACCCGGAGATTCCGGTGATTTTGGGACATTTGGGAGGAATGAACTGGTTAAATACATTGAAAGCAGTTAGGGACATTCCGAATGTATACTTAGATTTGTCGGCAACATTTACTACAATAGCACCATCCTTTGCAATTAAAGAGTATCCGGATCGGACTCTGTTTAGTTCAGATGCACCCTACAGTTCTCCGTTTACAGCGAGAATTATAATTGAACAAATCGCTCCAGATAAGACTATTTTAGAACAAGTTTTAGGAGAAAATATTGCTCGGCTTTTAAGAATCTAATGCGCGTTTTAGTACAGGGATAATATGTAAATGGTAGAATGTATAGTTATAAGTAAAAATTGAGGCAGGTGAATTGGGTGAAAGTACTTCAAACTTTAATACGTATTTATGTGTCGGATTTAGATCAGACATTGGCTTTTTATGAAAAATTGGTTGGTGTCAAATGTAATCTCAGGTTTACGTATAGCGGGGTTGGGTTGGAATTAGCATGTGTCGGGCAATTTTTACTATTATGTGGTACAGAGGAAGCGCTACAGCCATTTCGAGAAACACAGGCTACGCTGGTAGTAGATTCAGTGGATGAATTTAAGAATTTTTTGGAAGTAAGCGGGGCGAAAGTGATTCGAGAACCAAAAAGCGTACCGACGGGTAGGAATATGACAGTAAAGCATCCTGACGGTTCAATAGTTGAATATGTGCAACACTCAAAATAAGTGTTGTTATTTAGACGCTATTCTATAAAAGAAGTTTTTCGGGAGGACTTTATATGGAATTGCTCTTTTTGCTGGCGTTTTCCCTGCATAATATAGAAGAAGGATTATGGTTGCCGAGATGGTCTAAGTATACAGAAAAATACTATGCGCAAGTGTCAAACGCGGAGTTTCATTTTGCCTTGTTGGTGATAACTTCAATTGGGTTTTTGATAACCTTCCTATTTTTACTGTTTGGGCAATCCTTTGAAGCGATTAAGTACATCTTTTTGGGTTTTGTTTTAATGATGAGTTTTAATGCTATTTTTCCACATCTTATAGCAACCATTGCTCTTAGAAGGTATGCTCCGGGGACACTAACCGGGATACTATTAAACTTGCCAATTGGTATTGCAATTATCATTAAAAGTTTAGGGAATGGTACGCAGATATATTGGATTATACTTTCGTGTGTTGTTATCACTGTTTTGTCGATGGCATCATTACGGCCTTTGTTCAGGATAGGAAGTAAGCTGATTGATAAGTATTAAGACTGGATACTGGAGGGAGCCTATGTGCCTTACCTGTAATATAATTGAGAGCAATGTGATGCCAGTTGGTGGAATAATTTATAAAGATGATTCCGTTATTTTGCATCATTGTATTGACCAGGATATACCGGGGTATTTAATTATTTCACCAGTAAGGCACGTTGAGGCCTACGGTGATTTAGACCAGGCAGAGATACTGCGTATGGGAATGATCATAAAGCTGTCGGTTGCAGCTTTAAAAATGATAAAGGGCGTTGATAAAGTTTATGTAGCTAATTTTGGAGAGGAGACCGCACATTTTCATATGCACATCTTTCCGCGTTATCAATGGATGTTAAAGTATCATGCAGAAGATATATGTACTGATAGCAAAGTAGACGGTGCAAAGTTATTTAGTTTTTGTAGAAAACAGAATAAAATAAAATCTGACTTCAAGCAAGAAGGGGAAATTTTAGCGGCAACTGAGCATGTAAAAACATGTATTGCTGCTGAGGGTATTATCTAATAAAAGGAAAGCATTCAGGGGAAAATGTTTACCTATAATATATATGAAAGGTCTAAGGCTATTTTTGAACTTAGACTTTTTTGTTTTTAGCTGCCAATGTAGAGCCAAAGATTATTGGCGAGGTTTTATATAGTTGGTTCATAATCGATATATTTAATATATAATGGTATAAATAGGAAAGAAACGATGGCCATTCTTATTATTACAAGTGATTATCATATATACAGGGCAAAGCTAATAGGTCAAAAACTCAATTTGCAGTATAGCGGAATTTCAAGTAAAAGTCCTTGTTGTAAAGGTTAATTATTCAATATGTAAATATTTCACTATAATAAAAGATTGGATTTCTGAGTTGTATAAGTCAGTAGGCGCTATTGTCAGCAAAGAGGGTGATATTACATGACATTAGTAGAAGAATATAAAAATCAAAATAGATGGAGAGATTGGGGTAGATACTTAGATAAAATCCCATTGGACAAAAATCAAATTGTCTATGATTTGGGTTGTGGAATGGGCGATGTGTCTAGAATGCTTTCTTACAAAGTAAAAAGAGTAGTAGGCTTTGATAATAATACATTTCTGTTAGAAGCTGCGGATAAGAATAAACCAAATAATTGCAAGTTTATCGTGGATAATATTTTTACTTTAGATCCAAGCAAATTGGAAAAATGCGATGGGATTTGGACAAGTTTTGCAATGGCTTATATGGAAAGTCCTAACCTGTTTCTTTCGAACTGGGTAAAAGCCTTACATAGCAATGGATGGTTTGCTATAGTGGATATTGATGGACTGTTTTCGAACCATTTACCCCAACATAACAGGTATTTTCGAGACATTGATTTATTCGAAAAAGAAGCCGAGACGAGCAAAATATATGACTTTAGAATTGGGAAAAAAATTAAAAAAATAATGGAATATAATGGATTGGATATTATTGTTGCCGAGGAAGATTGGTATGATAGAGAGTTGAATTTTAAAGGAAAAGCCTCACCCGAAGTAGTAGAAGCATGGAAAAACAGGTTAGAAAGAATGGTGAGACTAAAAACTTATCTTGGAGATAAATACAGTAGTTTTAGCAAAGAGCTTTTGCATGTAATCTCTGAGGAAGACCATAAATCACATGGTGGGGTCAAATTTTATGTAGGAATTAAAAGATAATCCGTAAACTTTTTTTATTATTTGATGCTACTTTGCTGCCTATGTGCCGAATTGAAAAAATTAATAGGATCAGAGTCCGTTTATGTAATACTGGTCCTTCAAGCCCTTGAATATTGTAAGGCTTTAGGTGTTATATTAATGTTATTAATAGGTGATAAGGAGTGTCGCTAATGGGGACGGCTCATAAGATTCCACTTAGTTCTGATGAAATTGAAATTATATGGAATCAATATATACTGGATACAATGTCTATATGTATGGAGAAATTTGCCTTAGCGACAGTCCAAGATAAAGAAATTCATCAACTAATTCAAGATAGTGTAGAGTTACTCGAAAAAAAGTGGAACAAACTCGGGCTATACTTCAAAACGAGGGAATCCCAATACCGATCGGTTTCACTGATGAAGATGTAAATTTGGACGCACCACCTTTATATATGGACGTCTATCGGTTAAAGTATAAATATAGATTCAGGCTGGGTCAAAACGGAATATACTTAGCACGTTCAGTTCACGAAAATATCCGCTGTTTTTATCAGGATTATTCCCGTCAAGTTATGGATAATGATGAAAGAGTGACAAAACTTTTGTTAGATAGGGGACTTCTTGTACGATCGCCATTTATTTCAGTACCTGATTTTGTTGAATTTGCTCAGGGTAGTACTTTTATGGGAAGTTTTTTTGGTACCTCCGAACGGAAATTACTAGCTATTGAAATTGGAGATCTTTGTTCTAATATAATAAATAATTTGGTTGGGAAAACTCTACTCACTGGTTTTAGTCAGGTCGTAGAATCAGCAAAGCTTCGGGATTATATTATACGTGTGATAGATATTGCAGACAAACATATTTATATATGCAGTAAAATTTTGCGAGAAGAAAATCTTCCAGTTCCGGTGCTAAGTGACATAGGGGTAACGAACTCGACAATAGCGCCATTTTCTAATAAGTTAATGACATACCATATAGTTCTTCAAAATGTTGCTGGAATATCGTCTTACGGTACCATGATGTCCGAATTCATGAGGAAGGATTTAATTATAGACTGTATGCGTTTGGCGGCTGAAATTGGGCGTTACTTAGAAGAGGGTGCAAACCTATTAATTGATAATAAGCGGATGGAAGAACCGCCCAAAGCAGTAGACCATATGGGATTAAGACTTCAATAATAAGTGGGGAATTTTAATCTGCTGTAGGTTCTTTTTTTATGGTTATGGGGAATAGCCCATTAATGTCGAATCAGAATGGGGAACTGATTTGACATTATTAATGAGATAGATAGATGCGTAGTATGAATATAATCTTAATTCTTTGATATTTCATAAATCATCAACGAAATAAGCTATGCCCCACATTTATAATATAGAGACAGCAAAGGTTCTAAGGTTATTGCCTTAGAACTTTAATTTTTGCTGCCAATGCGTTGCCGAGTTGTGTCTAGTAAGCTATAACTGTAGCTGTGCTTGGGGCCAAAGTAATAAATTTTCAAGTCTCTGTTAATTTGTTATAATTTGTTACAAGTGCATTTACGCTATAAATGTAATTGCCATAGGGGGCTTTATGAAGCATGACGTGTTTATGAAATTTATGCCTGTAAGTCTTGCAATGTTTACAAAGGATAGGATGTTATATTCAGAGTATCAACCGTGTAAAGAACTTAATCAGGCTATAAATTGTTATTGGGTGTCCCCCACAATATATAATATTAAGGAGTCCCTGTGTAGTACGAAGAAAGAAATAATTATACCTGATGGTTGCTTGGATATTATATTTATGATAAATAAACAAACGAATGAGTACCGTAGTTTCATTGTGGGGATGATGTCAGAGCCAATTATAACGATACCTGATTTTTCTAATAGTCAAATTTATGCCATTCGTTTCAATCCCGCAGGTGCTTATTATTTCATTAGAAATCGGTTATCAGATTTTACAGATTTAATGGTTGAGTTTGAATGTGTATCCAAGAATCTCGAAAAGGAATTAGCAGGAATTTTGCTTTCAGAGAAAAGCCTTGACGAAAAGATTAAGTGTTTAGACAGTTTCTTTCTAAAACGCTTTGATGAATGGAGAGAAAACGCGGTTATTATGAATTCTTTAGCAAGTATTTTTAATGCTAAGGGAAATATGGAAATAAAAAAACTGGCTCTAGAACTATATGTAAGTGAGCGGCATTTGAATAGAATGTTCAAGCAGTGGATTGGTTTGTCCCCAAAGGAATTTACTCGTATTATTAGATTTCAAAATACTTTGAGAAACGTGCTGGTATCAGATGTGGTAGAATGGACATCGTTAGCAATAGAAAGTGGTTATCACGATCAAGCGCATTTCATTAATGAATTTAAAACTTTTTCGGGCATTACACCGACACAAATATTAAAATTATGGTAACCTGTCTGATTTTTGCAATACATCTATTTAATAAGTATATAAAATGGAAGCAAGACGCAAGAGACTTGAATTTTTATGCCTACGAAAATAGATTAACTTAGATTAGAAAGGAAATGATTATATTGAAACAATTAACTCCCAATTTGATGGTTAATGACGTGAATGAGACGATAAATTTTTACCAAAAGGTATTAGGCTTTGAATTAGTTATGTCGGTTCCTCAAGAAGGGTCTTTTAACTGGGCTATGGTTCAGTGCGGAGAAGTTAATCTAATGTTTCAGGAAAGAAATAATATAATTGCAGAATACCCATTGTTGAAAGATACACCGATGGGTGGTGGGCTTACTTTTTATATAAAAGTCGGAAATGTAAAAGCTTTATATGAGAAGATAAGGGAACGGGTAAATATTGTATCTGATTTACACAATTCCTTTTATGGTGCTGAAGAATTTGCTATTGAGGATATTAATGGCTTTATTTTAACTTTTGCAGGTGAGCTTGCTGGTGGAGAATGACGAGCAGGTCTTTCTAAATAACTTAGAAAGAATTCCAGGGGTAGGTAAAAAAATCGCTACATACATGTGGGATTTAGGTATAAAATCTATTGACGACTTAAACGGGAAGAAGCCAGAGCATCTATATGAGCAACTATGCGAGTATCAGGGATATAGAGTTGATAGATGCATGTTGTATATATTCCGATGTGCGGTTTATTATGCTTCTAATGATGAATATGATGTCGAATTACTAAAATGGTGGAATTGGAAGGAACGAGGTTAAAATTATTATTAATACAAAGACGCCAAAAGTTCTAAGGTTATTGCCTAAGAGCTTTTTTATTACAATGTCTGGAAGTGGGGTCTTATATGGAAAACCCTAACTTAACCTATAACTTAAATTTTTGTTGACAGAATATGGGATAAGCTATACTCTGAGAATAATAATTTGGGGGGGAGGAGAAGAGGTATGCCATTGTCTACACATTTGACTTTTGTGAACAGAGCGATAGATATCCTTAAAGATGATCCGAGGATAATGGGGATCGCGGCGGGCGGATCATGGATAACAAACGTAATGGATGAATTCTCCGACATTGATTTAGTTATAGTAGTTGATCCTGAGTGCGAACTTGAAGTTTCAGATGAAAGGCTTAACGTTGCTGGAAAATTGGGGAACCTATTGGCTGGTTTTACGGGTGAGCATGTGGGAGAGCCACGTTTGATTATTTGTCTCTATGGATCACCGATCCTTCATGTTGATTTAAAATTTGTGAAGCTGGATGATTTTGGTCACCGAGTTGAAGACCCTACTATACTTTGGGAACGTGAAAAAGTATTGTCAGTGATAATTGATAAAGAAGTTGCAGTGTATCCTCTTCCCCAATTACAGTGGATTGAGGACCGGTTTTGGGTGTGGGTACATTATGTGGCAACAAAACTAGGGCGAGGTGAAGTTTTTGAGGCGATTGAAACTTTATCTTTTCTCAGAACGACAGTTCTAGGGCCGCTTGCCTTAATGAAAAACGGGTGCTTTCCCAGAGGAATGAGATTTATAGAACGGGACGCTAAAGAAGAACTTCCGTTATTTATAAAGACTATTCCGACACATGATGTAACAGACTGCGCTGTGGCATTAAAGCACGTTATAACATTGTACCAACAACTTAGAACCTATCATAGTACTCCTGAATTGCTTAGGCGTAAGGAAGCCGAAGAACAGTCTATTATTTATTTAAATTACATTATTAATAAGCTTTAAATCTAAAATTCCATTCCAGGGAGATATCTAAATTATTGGTCAATATGGTGATAAAATTATCACAAGGAAGGCTCTAGGAGAGGGTGGAAATTATGCTGACGCATAACGGGACTAAACAGATTGAAACAGAAAGGTTAATTTTAAGAAGGTTTGAATATACCGATGACGAAAGTATGTTGAAATATTGGATTAATGACCCTGAAATTCAATTTATGTATTCGGAACCGGTTTATACAACAAAGCAGGAAGTTCGGGAACTGCTTAATAAATATATTAGTGCCTATGAAAAAGATGATTGTTACAGATGGGCTATTATATTAAAGGAAAACGGTGAATGTATCGGGCAAATTGCATATTTTTTGGTAGATAGTAAGAACCATTTTGCAGAAATTGAATATTGCATTGGAAAGTGTTTTCAACGGAAGGGTTTTGCAACTGAAGCTACAAAAGCCGTTATACAATATGGCTTTGCTATAATAAACTTACATAAAGTGCAGATATGTCATAAATCAATAAATATTGCATCTCGTAAAGTTATTAAAAAATGTGGACTTGTTTATGAGGGAACCTTGCGAGATTTCTTTTATATGGATGGGCAATATGTAGGTAGATTGTATTATTCAATTTTGAAGAATGAATATGTGCCGAGTATGATAACCCAGTAATAATGCAAAGTTTGATAGCGATGTAATAGAAGCGTTAAAGAAATGTGAAACCCTTGACATAACCAGGGAGGAACGAAAACAATGGTTTTTGAGTACATGAAGCCAGGCGAGGAGATAAAAGTAGCAAACCTTATTTGGCGTGTTTTTGAGGAGTTTGAAGCCCCTTGTTATAAACAAGAAGGAATTGATGAGTTTAAAACTTTTATATCGCCAGAGAATATAAAAGTTAACTGTGGTACAGGACGATTTTTTTTCATATGTTGTAAGGATAATGATGAAATTGTTGGTGTTATTTCTGGGAGAGATAATAGTCATATTTCATTGTTATTTGTAGAAAAAGCATACCAAAGGATGGGGATTGCACGTAACCTTTTTGAGTTAGCAATTAAGAAATGCAGAGAAACATGTCCCGATTTGCAAGCTATTACAGTAAACTCTTCCCTATATGCTGTTGGGATTTATGAAAAAATGGGATTCGAGAGAACTGATTTGGAGAAGGAGAAGAATGGAATAAGGTTTATACCCATGAAGTTTTTATTAATTTTAAAAGATACGGTGTAGCCAACAGGAAGGGGCTGTATGTTAACCCAAGGAAATCAAAGGTTTTGACAAGGTTAAAATGGTTTGCTATAATACTTTAGGTAAGCCAATCAACATGCGCCCGTAGCTCAGGCGGATAGAGCAATGGTTTCCTAAACCATGTGCCGGTGGTTCGAGTCCTCCCGGGCGCACCAGTAAAATCAATGGTTCTAGCAAATAGCAACAAAAAAGGCTCTAGCTATTTGCT
>Ga0316602_10000364_pt1 | contig 28187 bp, 20 predicted proteins | sample OWC_soil_day10_C_FD_203103 | JGI IMG/M metagenome (GOLD analysis project Ga0316602, IMG submission 203103) | Wetland soil microbial communities from Old Woman Creek delta, Ohio, United States - OWC_soil_day10_CT | ecosystem: Environmental > Terrestrial > Soil > Wetlands | place: USA: Ohio... | reverse complement strand
GCAGCACATTTGTAATTGTCGTTAGTTCAACTGCACTGAAATCAGCAAGAGCGTCGGCTCCGCCTCGCTCCCTCAAATGCACAAAGGTAGTTGTCGCTGACGCACATTCCTAATTGACGCCGCCCAGGACATGGCCACGGCCTCCAGGCCGTTGGACGTGGCCCTCCAACTCTCCCGGTAGATCGGGCCGCCCCACACGCTCCCAGCGGCTTCCACACAGGTGGTCTTGCCCTTGGAAGACTGGCCAAAGAAGTGGAAGCCGCCGCTCTCCATCCCGAGCCGCCCGAGGAGCGGAGCCGCGAAAGCCACGCACAGAGCAAAGGCAAGGCGGGAATTCCCCTGGGCGTGCCGTCCCACCTCTCGCTGCCACTCCGCAAGATCACCCCGGACCCGGTAGCTGTGCTCCATGTCCAGGGCCAGATAAACTTGCTCCCCGTGGGCAAGGGCGCCAAACGAGGCCTCCGGCAACACAAAGGCCCCTCCATGCCACCCCACCCGCTCCACGGAGCGCGCCCGCCCCGACACACGTACCGAAGCCAGGTAGGCCACGAGCTTCTTCCGTCGGGTTTCATCCGGGGCAACCCAAAGCCCACCCCGGATGAGGGTCCGCGCCAGCTCCGATCCCTCCCCCAGGAACAACTCCCGGGGCAGGGTCTCCTCGTGCGCCACCTGATCCGGATCCTGCCATTGAAGTCGCAGTCCCCACCCCTGCCAGCGGACATCTCGCGTCTCGGCGAGCACCTGAAAGGGGCCGCAGAGTTTCTGGGGCTTCATGGGCGATTCCGAGCCATCCTCCTCGATCTTGCCCTTCGGCAGATACCAGAGCCCCTCGGGATCCAGCCGGTAGGGTGGGAAGCAGGGGCGGGTCGGGTCTCCATCGCTTGGAGTCCGTTCGGCCGCTCTGTGAGCATCCGGGGTATGAGGTTCCGGATGCTGGGGTCTGGCCCCCTGGCGCCCACCCACCAGCCAACCTCGGCCTGGGCTCACCCTGAGTGCCTCCCGCACCTTGCGCCTCAGCTCCTCCTCACTCCAGGGTGGCTGGCACGCAGGGTTGTATTGGTGCCAGAGAATATCGAAGGCGTCCTCTTCTCCAAGATTGAAGCCAGCGGCTACCTTGATGGCCACTGCCAGAGTGGTTGCGTGGCCGCGAGAGCCCGCAATGGCGGGCGCCTCGCGGGCCAGTAAGGAAGCATAGACCCGCACCCGGTCCAGTAAGCTGAGGTTCCCTCTAGACGGTATTACTGGGGATCTTGGCTCCCACTCCAGCCTTGCTGCGGACTCCTCCGGCCGGAAAGCGACCCGGATCTCTTCCGGCGTGTAGCGGACCGGACAAGCCTCGGCCAACTCCACCAGGACATGCGGTTCCCGTTTCCGGTTTAAAAAACCAGGCAGCCTCATCACTCGAGCCACTTCGCAGACTGCCGGATCAGCTCCCCAGGATTTGAGGGAGGCCTGGATCTGCCGGAGCTCGCCCTCGTGGGTCCTTTGCCGCTCAGGAGCACATCCACATGGCAGCAGTTCCTGGGCGAGCCAATAGAGGTGCTCTCCATGCCCGCTTCGAACGCGTAGGCTGGGCGGGAGTGGGATCACCTCCATACCTGGCGGCGGGGCATCTTCTCCCAGATCCAGGTCGGTCCACCAGGTGCGGAGTCCGGTGATGTGCTCCTTGCTGCGTCCAGTGCCATCTGTGGCGTTAACGGTCACGAAAATACCCGCCCCAGCCCGGTTTCGGCGATCTAACTCCTGGGCCAGCGCCGACAGGCAGCCATGAAGGGTGCGGGCCATCTTGGGGTCCCTGCGGTCTTCGCGGTCGTCGAAAACTTGAAAAGTCAGGGGCGTCTCCCATGCCTCCTTCGGTGTGCATGCGAGCAATGCGGCAAGGAAGGGCAGGGTGTGGGCCGCTAAGCGTTCCCTGAAGGGTGGTGCGCCGCCCTGAAAGGTCGTCATCAAGGACATGTCTCACTCCTGGGGGCGGCCGGAATCAGTGCGGTTCAACTCAGGCAGATTTCGCAGCCAACGTTCGGCCTCCTCGATGGGGATGATGGTACGGCTCTGGACTTTTCTGGGGCGGATTGCCCCCTGCTTGACCAGCTTGTAGAACAACCATCGGCTGATCCCGGCCCACTGGAGAAACTCCTCAACGCTCATGACGCCTCGGACCGGAAGGAGGTGGTTCTGGGTGGTGGTGTGAGTCATCGGACGCCTCCGTTGCTTGTGCACCCGATAGGCCTACGGCATAGCCGCCCCAAGCCAGGGTGCAGGACCTCGCGTCGCCGAATCAGAGTCGACGTGCAGGTCGTAATTCTTCTTGCCGCCTACCTGGCGGGAGGAGCAGGGAACCGATTTCCGCTGCCAGGAACAGCTTCGGTCACATGCGTCCATGAATCATGGAGGGCCAGACCTACATGTTTTTCGGCACTATAGACCGCCACTTCGGAAGCCAGGCCATCCAGTTCAGTCCAGGATCTGAGCGGCGTAGATGGAGGTAGAGCCAAAGCCAGCCGCGCTGGATAGGATCGATGCGCAGGTGGTCTAAGGATGTACGGCGTCGAGACCTAAGGTGGCGATCACGACATCGCGTACCAGGCCTGAGTGGGGTCATGATCAGGATGTTCATCCGCGCATTCCTGCGCAGGCGGTCAACCTTCGCTGCAATCAGGGCGAGCTGATCCTCGGTAAAAGCTGCTAGGACAGGGCTTTCCATGGGATGAATGATCCGCTCTCGGATCTGGTGTACGGCTTCGGTGATCAACCGCCGGAGATCCGCCAGGCCCCGGGCATCCTTACTCCGGTGTCTTTCAATGTCCTGCTGAGGACTCCTCAGACTCTCTCGGTGGTTGCTCTTCTCACGCAGAGCGCCGATGAAGGGGTAGGGTGGTTCGAAAAGGGGATTTGCGCCTGCCCCAGCGTGCATTTGTTGGGTCAGGGTGCTCAGTGGTAGTTCGTAGGGATGGTAGGGGGCACCAATCGGGAGCCGATAGCCCTGGTAGACCCAACGCAGTAGCTTGCCCTTCCCGGTAAGGCTGGAAGGGAAAAGCTTCTTCTCTACATGCCATTCTCCCATCTCCAGGGGAATGATGCGTCCATGGAACGAGGCGGGCAGGGAGGAGAGTACCTCGAAGCCCATGGTGCTACCCGTAAGTCGAAACAAAATCGCCGCGTCGATTTCCTGGACAATCCAGGCTAAGAGAATCTCGTAGATCCAGACGATGAAGTCGCTGAAATGTGGCAACGGATCCCTCAAGTAACGCAGAGCATCCTCGGTGCCCTGGTCTAGCCCGTGGGTGATCTCATGGAAGGCGATCCGCCAGGGCTCCTGCGGCTGGATCTCTCGCCGGTCGAGCTGGTGGTATAGCGTGTCCGGTGTCCTCTGGGACAGGAAATAGGCCACGCCTTCTACTATGCGACGCTCGGCCAATAGTGGCCAGCAGCGCAGGAGCGCATCCCGCATCCAGCGTGGCTCCTCCTGCATGAGGATGGCCAAGTGGGAGAGCTGCCCATAGCTGCACGCACCCCGGAGGAACAACAGGTCCTCTTCACAAGACGGACCGCACCGAAGAAAGGCCCAGGCCAGCGCCAACTGGAACACTGGAGGGATTGACTCCCAGTTGTCCCAGGAACCGCTCCATCCAGGAGCGGCCCACTTCTTCTTGTGCTTGCGCGAATCCGATCCGGCCATCTACGCACCTGTTTTTCTGTAACCGAGTCGGCTTAGAACTTTCGATTGATCCTCTGACTTGCCAAGCGACATTCGCCTACTCCCTCCATCCCTCCGCCCTAAGCGGAAGCTCATTGAGTTCTGCCCGTGCCTCTCTCCAGGTTGGGAAATGCTCTGCGAGTAAAGCCAGGAATCGCTCGCTGTGGGTGGGTTCGATCAGGTGGATCATCTCGTGGACGATGACGTATTCCAGAAGATCCTTGGGCTTCTTTACCAGTTCCGTGTTCAGGCGGATGTGCTGGGCTTTGGGATTGCAGCTTCCCCACTTGGTTTTCATCCGCTGCAGAAAATAGGCAGCCACGGACACTCCAAGGCGCTTCTCCCACTTCCGGATGATGGGGGGAACCACCTCATGCAGCAGGCCCTTGTGCCATTCGTGCATCACCACGGCCCTTTTTGCTTCACAGCTGCCAGGTCGGATGCTCAGCGTGATACGGCGGTGATCGAGGGACACTGCAGGCTTGGCTTCTGTCTCCCGCACGTTCAGCAGATAGCGACGTCCCCAGAGGTAGTGGGTCTCACGGGTGACAAACCGGCGCTTGGTCTCTCGCGCTTGGTTATGGAATTTCTCCTGCTGGGCTCTGATCCAGCCCAGCCTGGAAACCGCGTAGGCCCGTGCGACCTCCAGGCGGGTGGCTGCAGGCGCCACGAGGGTGACGTGGCCGTGGGGCGGATGAACCGAAAGATGGACATGCTTGACGTCCTTTCGGGTCACCGCAATGGTAATCTCGCCAATCTGGATCGCTTCGGTCATCAATACCCCGGCTGGTGTTTGATGATGTCGAACATCGCCTTTGTCGCTTCCCGATCCCGGGCAAGAATCGGATAAAGAGCGTTCAAGACCTGGGCTTCCCGCGCCTCATCGCCCTTCCATCCGGCAGGCGCATGCTCTCGCATGGCAAGGTCGATCTTGATGGCAAGCGCTGCCTTGTCCTCATCCTGTTCTGGACACTGAAACGTGTCCCCCGGCAGGTCGGCCAAGTTGTTGTAGAGCACGATGGCTTCGTGCGCTCCATGCAGAGAAGCCGGAAGATTGTTGTAGGGCTGTTTATCCGCCAGCAGTCGGGCCAGCTCTTCGGCCTTTCGGAGGAACTCCTCGTATTTCTCTGAATCGTCCCGGCTTTGCTGGATCAGATCATCCAGCAACTTCGACATCTCTTTGTAGAACTTCGGGTCCGTGAGCTGCTCGCGAATGATGGTCTTCCGGACGTTGTTGATGATCCCTTCCGCGATGGCATTCTTGGTCAGCTTGCCCTTCTGGTTCAGCTTTCGCGCGATGGCATCGTGAATACCGGTCTCGATGATCAGTTCTGTAAGGGATAGCGCCCCCAGGTCGCCCAGATTGTCGGAAGGGTCCGCCTGGATGTAGGTGTTGATGAGATGGCGCATGTCCGCCTCAAAGGGCTTGATGTCCAGCTCTTCGCCCGAATGCTTCTTGATGGCATTCCGGAACTCACAGTGGGCCTCCAGATCCTTCTGAATCGTTCCAGCCTCGGCCGTCGAGTACCCAGCCTCCTCCAGGTTCTGGGCGAGGTCTGCAAAGGTGCGAGCAAAGGAGGCCACGGCCTTGTAATAGGAAACGCGCAACGGCTCGGTTTCGCTCAGGGCATTCGGGTCGCTGGCGAGGCCGCAGAAGCAGTGGAGGTACTGCTCGACCTCTCGTGGCTGGGCCACAGGTTCGCAAAGATAGCGAAGGGCTTCCCGGGCAGCATCGAGCTGCTTCTTGCCCTCTTTCAGCCAGTCCTTGAGCTCGATATTGTTGGTGCCCCCATTGCCCTCGTCGATGTCCAACTCGTCTGAGTTGTAGACCGCGATGGCCTGCTGCACATCCCCGAACAGCTCCTTGTAGTCCACGATGTGGCCAAAGTCCTTGTCCTCGCCATCCAGACGATTGGTGCGGCAGATGGCCTGGAACAGATCGTGGTCATGCAGGCTGTTATCCAGGTAGATGTAGGTGCAGCTCGGTGCATCGAAACCCGTCAGCAGCTTGCTCACCACGATCAGCAGTTTGAGATTGGCAGGTTCTTCGATGAAACGCTGTTTGGTCTGGTCTTCGTACTGCTTGGTGCTTTGTCCCTTTTTCAGAACATGTTTGGTGTAGGTATCGAACTTGTAGCGCTCATCGCTGTTGGTCGGTTCCTTGGAGATGGCGCTGGGGTTCGGCTCGAAGGATGTAATCAGGCCGCAGTAGGGGCCGAATCCCGTGTTCTGAAAAATCCGGAAATAGTGGCAGGCATCGTAGATAGAAGCCGCCACCAGAATGGCGGTGCCCCGGTCGTTACTGAGCCGGGGTTTCAGGCTGAAGTCCTCGATGATGTCCGCGACGATGCGCTGCTTGCGCTCGCCCGCGCTCATCAACTCCTCCATGGTGGCCCATCGCTTCCGAAGGACGGCCTTCTGAAAGTTGTTCAGCCCCTTGGTTTTCTTTTCGAACCACTCGTCGATTTTGTTGGGCGAGGTCAGCCGCTGGGGCACATCCCGGGCCTCGTATTTCAGATCCAGCACCACCTTGTCCGCCACCGCCTGGTGGAACTTGTAGGTGTGGATGTAGGTGCCAAACACATCCCGTGTCCTCGTCCTGTCCTTGCGGAGCAGGGGCGTGCCCGTGAAGCCGATGAAGAGGGCGCTCTCCAGCCAGCGCTTCATCTGCTTGTTCATGTCGCCACCTTGGGTGCGGTGGCACTCGTCCACAAACACGTAGAATCGCCCGTGGATTGGCGGCGGCTCGCCCTTGAGATCCGAAGGGTCGAACTTGTGGACCAAGGCGCACAGCAGGCGTGGGGTGGGTGAACCGAGTTTCTGCACGAACTGCGCCCGGGTAGTGATACGGGGCGAAGGTGAGTCCGCGCCGATCACCCCGGCGTTCTTCATCACCCCCTCGATCTGCTTGTCGAGCTCATCGCGGTCTGTGACGACCAGGATGCGTGCCTCGGGATCGAATTCAAGCAGCCACTTGGCCAGCAGCACCATTAGGATGCTCTTGCCGCTGCCCTGGGTGTGCCAGATAACGCCGCCCTCGCGTCGCTGGATGCGTTCCTGCGCGGCCTTCACCCCGAAAAACTGGTGCTGCCTTGGCACCTTTTTCTGGCCCGCGTCGAAGATGATGAAGTTGCGGAGGAGATCCAGCAGACGCCCCTTGGCGCACATCTGGGCCAACGGAAGGTCCAACAGCTCACCTGGAGCAGGAGAAACCCCGGAAGCCTCCGTGCTCTTCCACTCCACGAAGAACTTCTCTGGGGTCCCGGTGGTGCCAAAGCGCAGGCCCTGGGAATCACTGCCCGCTAGCACGAGCTGCACGGTGCCGAAGAAGCCCTTGTTGAAGATTTCTTCCTGGTTGGTAATGAGCTGGCGGATGCCATCCACCACGTCCACCGAACTGCGCTTCAGCTCCACCACCACAACCGCAAGGCCATTCAGGTAGAGCACCAGATCGGGGCGCCGTTCAAAACCACCTTTGAGGGTCACTTCCTCAGCCAGGGCAAAGTCGTTCTTCTCGGGGTGTTCCCAATCGATCAGGTGCACTGTCTCGAAGGCCTGCCCAGCAGTCACCTGCACTGGCACGCCGTAGCGCAGAAGCTGGTAGGTTCGCAGGTTGGCCTGGTAGAGGGTGATGCCGGTGGCATCGGCGGCGGTCTCCAGTTTTTGCAGGGCTGCCGAGATATGCATCTCCGAATACCCCCGGGCCTCTAGGTTTGCTCGCAGGAATTCCGATTCGATGGGCCGATTGTTCTCTCGCTTGTGCCAATCGCCCAGGTAGCGGTAGCCCAGAGTGTCGCGGAACAGGACAACAACACGGTTCTGGGTGACGCGCTCGGGGCGAATGACTGGGCTCATGATGGGTTCCTGTTCGACTTCAATTGGGCCAATCGTAATTGTTCGGTCGTGGGAGCGGTAACAACAGCAGAGATTCAGCTTATGTCATAAGGCTACTTACGCTTCAGCTCTTTGGGAAGAAACGCATCTATCTCATCATCCGAGAAGGTCATATCTTCCAGCTCCTTCAACGCCTTTTGAGCTTCGACATAGGCCTTGTGATTTGTATTAGGCGCACCGGTGTAAACAGTATGCAGATCGTCAACAAGCTGATCTCTTTGGGAGCGTACTGCATCGAGAGACAGCACTTCCATGCGGAGGTCAGTCAAGAGGGAGAGATATTTCTCTCGGATGATCCACAGGTCAGCCCCAGCTTGGCGATGCTTCTGGGCAATCTCACCCAGATCGTAGTCCTTGGTATAGGAGTTAAGGACTAGCAAAATCGTAGATAGTAAAACGGCGAAATATGCCCCGAGCTTCTTGTATGCAGCCAGTGCTCCAAAATCAAATAGTGCCGCTATCAATCCGCCCGTAACGACAGCGGAGATAAGAATTTGGTAAATTTTGATTCGGTTGTGGCGCTTGAGCAGTATGTCTGCACATTTTTCGTGCGTCTTATGGGAGTAAACAACTCGCCCATAACACTCACGCAGTTGTCCTTCTAGGATTACTCCGTTATCAGTCATAATCACTTCCATCTGTGACGATTGGGACATAGATCCTATCTTTAGCCACAACAGTATCATTTTCGATGAGATAACACTCGACGACGTGGTCTCCTCGGAAATTGGTTGTTTCTTCCTTCACACATCTCCCACTGTCGAGCACAATTTGACCACGGATGCAATTGCGGCGCTGAGCCTCTTCGCCTCTATTTAGAACTTTCCAGTAGATCCGAGAGGAGCCCAACACTTGAGGTAACTCGGACACCCAGAACTTTAATTTTTTATCCGACCTGAGTGGGATCCGCTTTGCAAGCATGTCGCAGAGAAAGTATTTTCGGAAACCACGCTGCAATACTTCGCAGTCGATTTTGAGTTGATAACGTATGTCGATAGGGTATTTATCTTCGATCAACTCTTCAGTGTCAGTCCACGTCTTCACGGCGCTGGCTTCAAACTGTTTTGCCTGTGCAGCCGGGAAGGGTCGCCCATAAATTGCCTTCCATTTATCATTAACATTTTTCTGCCCATCGGCCTTAATGGCTTCAATACATAGGTCGTAAGCTCTCTTCGCTCGCTGTTGAAATTTTTTCTTTACTCTTACTCGCTGTCGACTTCCTGGAGCGGCATATTCACTTTGTTCTGGAAGCCCAGAGAGGTATCGAAAGAAATCCCGACTCAATTCGTCATAGTATAAAAAGCTTTTTTCATCATAACATGATGTTGACTCTAAAAAGTTATAGCACAGTGTATCTATCAGCAGACCACCCATTCCGACGCCATGTTTGTTTTTCCAGGCGCGAACCATTTTGCACAATCGTCGCAAATTACAATTTTTACGTTCATCCATAGTGGCTACAGCATTCATTTCTTCTCTTGGCTTGGTGATTTTCCAGATTCCTCCACTCTTGGTGTCTGGATATCTGTAGCTTTTATCTTCTTGTTCGAAAACGGGCTGAACTTCAATGTGGAAATTCGTGTAGGTAACCGTAACGACAAGGCGATCGACTCGAACACACGTAGATGGATATCGGTCGCGAATCGCATCTCTTGTGTCCTGCAAAAGCTTCAACTGTCCTCCAATCTTGTTGTACTCGTCCCATTTTGTCTTAGGCATGATGTAGAGCATGTCTAAGTCCGATATATCTTTAATTCCAGTCTTTCTGCCAAATGATCCAACTTGAAGTGTATTGGCCGTTTTAGATTCTGTATCTCGGAATTGTTTGTTGAGGGCCGCCGTCAGTTCGCCATAGCGTGCACTGATGATTTCAGCATTGCTTATCGCTAGGTTGGCGAGAAATACGGAAAACATTTCAGAAACGCTCATAGAAGGTGAGTCCTCCCGGTTAGTAGTTCCTGTATCATGGCCTGCTCGAGGATGCGGACGGCTGGATTAGGGAGCATTTGTTCGGACATTGGCACAACCTCGTCTCTGGAATTCCTCTCGCCAATCCCTTAATCCCTCCAGGTCCGCACGCAATTCAGGTTCTTCGGGCAAAAATGCGGGGGCCTCCCATGATTGGCTGTGCTCAAAACAAGAGTATCTCGTCATCAGGCCATCAATGAAACCACAGTCCTCTTGAGTGATTCGAGGCAGTTTCCCAAGACGGTTGTCCGTGGTCACGCTCCGACGATGCCGTTTGACCACCTCATTCAGGAGATCATCCTCAACAGTTCGTTCCAGGAGCTTGCGGAAGTCGGAACAGATGCCCTGTGCATGGAGTCGGTAGGCATCACCACCGCCAACCTCTGCAGCTTTCATGGCCTCCGTCAGTCGCGTGAGAAGAATATTGTTGGCCTTCTTCGTGTTGGCATTCCACGCAGCCTCATCAACAGGGTGACCCGAGGCTCCTCCAAAGGATTCGATGTAGCGCTTCTCTAGGTGATCCTTGCGCCAATCATCTCCATTCTTTTTCGCCGCGTCTTCCATCGCGCCATACAGCGAAAGTCGATGCGTGAAGACCAGAACCTGTCGGTCTTTCGCCAATTCTGCAAGTCGTTGGGCCACCTGCCATTCGAAGTCGTGATCGAGGGATGAGATGGGGTCATCAAACACAAAGGGCGCGGCATGGGGCTTCTCGACGACATCCGCAAGAAACGCCGCGAGTGAAACAATGCGGCGCTCACCATCGCTCAGTACAGAATCTGGTACGGCCTGAGCTGTAGTAGCGCCCTTGAGACGTAGCTGATGCAACGCTTTTCCATGCGAGGTGCGAGTCATTACCAATTCCACGCGGATATGCTCTGCGCCAAGGGTTTTCAGCTCAGCGTTGAAACGCGTCACATAGGCAGTGGTGATGACCTTCTCTGCGACTTCACCAGCTTTCACCGAGATTGGCCGCGAGTTCGCGGAACGAGCCAATCCATCGATTGCCTTGATCTGTTTTAGTTGCTCAATTTCTTTATGGATGGCCTCGGATTGCTGGGAGATCCACTTCTGAGCCTCAAGCTCGGTCTTTTGACTTCGGGCGGAAACGCGATCAAAGGTCTTGGCATCCTCATCGTGCTGCTGTGCCTCGGCATCGAGCGCTTTGGATCGAGCCTTTAGAAACTCCAAGATCTCCGAAGGCACCTCGACGGGCGTGGCCATTTCTTCGGGTTCCCCAGCCTTCAAGCATTCGCTAGCCAATCTCACACAAACCCAGAAGGCATTGAGAGATTGAAGCTGTGCATCCTGCACAACGCCAGCCGCTTCACAGCGGGTGCGGATCTCATCTTCTGACAAGGCAACGGGAAGGCTTTTCAGCAACTCGGAGTATGCGTTCTCGGCAGCCTTCGCATCGGCTTCCACGGTGCCCTGAACGAAAGTTTCAAAATCACGCAGGCGTTGCTGGGCCTCGGGGGAAAGTTCTTGATGGCAGAGCAGGCACCGAGACCCTGGAGCGGTCACCGGAAAATCCTGTTTTGGGTAGGGCGTTTGGGAGTACTGCCGGGCAGCCCCCCATAGGGCGTTCCATGTATCTGTGCCGATGCCCTCCAGCTTGGAAGACTGGGCACAAGCCTTGGCAGCTTCCGTGGCCACCTTGCGCTTTGCTTGAGCGTCTGTTCGTGCATTACGAAGAACCTGGATCTGCCCCTGACCCAAGGCGGTTCCAATACTTTCAAGTTCCTTCGTCAACTGATCCACCTGGACCTTGGTGGCCCGTTTCTGCTTGGAGGCGAGGGCGGGGTCTGCAATCTTCAGCCGCTCGACCAATTGATCGAGCGATGTTTGATCGGCGTCCACCCATTGGATCAGGCGCCGAAGCGCAGTCTCGGAGATCTCTGCTTTCAGTCCCTGGTAGGCCGTTCCGGCCTTGGTCCCAACGAAATTGGATGGCAGGGCCGGAAGTGAACTCACCAGAAGCGCCTGCTCAGCCTGGAGCTTGGTTTTGACGCGGTCGCAAGCAGCAGCCAATCCCTCGAACAAAGCCACTACAGGGGGCGTGTAGGAGGCTTCTGACTCCTTATTCAGATAGACCGTCGCCACATCAGTATCGAAAAAGTCCACCGCTTGGAGATCGGCAAGTGCGGCGCCAGTCGGCGACCATTCAACGTTTTGTTCAGCTCCACCAGTGCGATAGCCAATCGTGCATTTCCGTTCTATAGGTGGTGCCTGGAACGCATGGGGCTTCAGGTCTTTGGCCAAGGGTTTTCCGCAGGCCTTTTTCAGGATCCGCGTGTAGCTGGATTTCCCGGCGCCGTTGGGGCCATAGACCACCGCGAGGTTACCCTTGCCGAAGTCCAAAGGCCTGCGAGGGGCAAGACTCTCGATCCCCTTGATGTCCCCCAGGCTCAGCAATCGAAGCTCCGCCGTGGCTCGAAAAGAACCACCCAAGGCCTCAAAGGAGCGCGTTGAGGTGACCCTCCGCCCGTCCTCGGATTTGAGACGAGCAACCAGATGATCAATGTCCGCCTCGAGTAGCGAGCCCGATGTATAGAGTCGTTCCGCCGCTTCCTGAAGCCAGTCCTGCTGCTGATGCAACCAACCAATGATTTCCTGTGAGATGTCACGCATCGCGAACCCCGAGTTCAAATCAATCGTGTGCTCTTCTGATGTGCAGTTCCTGAATCATTGCTTTGCGGAATACGGTTGAGGTGTAAGTGTTCCAGGCAAATAGAGTGGATGGACAGGCGTGCCATCCGCGGCGAGTCGGAGGTAGCAGAGTCGTGGGTGGTTGCCGAGAAGGGCTACGACGTCCCTGCCACGTTGGCGAAGCGACTTCGGGGGTTGCCCAAAGGCCAGAATCACCATTTGGGCCTCTGCCGCCATGTCTAGAATCATGCGGTCATTTTCTGGCCCGACGGGATCAGTCACTTCCAACAATCGGCTTTTATCCGTGGTCCGATATGCGTGGACATTGCCGACGAGCTGTCCACCGTAACCCCACGAGCGAGCGAACTTACTGGTCTTTCGCAGTGTGGGGTCACTGTAATCGAGGCAGGCAACACTGGGGTTCATCAGCAGCCACAAAAGCAGCGGCTGGGATGTGTCCCATATTTCCCGCAACTGGTAGCGGTATTGCTGGCATTCCGAAAATACAGCGCTGACCTGGGAATTGGCTGGCCAGGCAGGACGGACCTTTCCTCCGGGATCATGCTTCAGAAGGGCGGGGCTCATGCCGTCACCCCTTGTGGGTCGACCAGTCGCGTCCGGCCGGTGAGGAGTTCCTGCATCATGCCCAGCTTGAGGGCGAGGGTCTTGTCACGGCGTGTTTCAATGGAAAGCAGTTCTGCATCCATGTCAGATAGAACTGCGGAAATGGCGATTTGTTCTTCAATGTGAGGAAATGGAATTGCGAGATTGCGGACATCACCGCTGTTGATGGCTGGATAATTTGAACCTGTGAGCAGCGCATCGATTTGTTTGGTTACAACAGCACCGAACATCTGGCTGAAGACATACGCGGGATAGCTGACGCCATCCCGACACCGGATAACGCAAAAGCCTGTTGAGCAGACCCAGTTGTCATTGTTGCCATTGAAAAGGAGGTGTGATTGCAGGTTCGGGCGCACTGTGGAGACCAAGACATCGTTTGGTTTCAGTTTGCGCCGGGCTCGCGATGGAGCTACAGCAAAAACTTGTTCTGAAAAACCTCGGAGAATGCCCTGATCAACATCTTCGAGTGCTATGTAATTGAAGACGAAATCGAGACGTGTGTCAGATCCAAGGCTCTCGGGATCGATATCAACGCAATCTCCCAACCGCTTCACCTGCCACTCCTCTCTAAACCCCGGGAGGCGTGTTTGGCCGGTGAGGAGCTGCTGCATGGCGGCCTGCTTGAGGTCGTGCTTCTTCGCGATGAGCCGGTCCAGACCTTGGAGTAGCGCATCCACATCGCTCAATGCCGCAGCAATGGCGCGTTGTTCGGGAAGGGGGGGCAGTGCACATGGCAAGGTCTGAAGAGTTGACTTAGTCAGCTTGTAGCGTCCTGCCCCTTGGCGAGTTAGGTAGCTTGAGATATCCCGATTTGCGAAGAACCAGTAGAACCATGGCGTATAGTTCTTCGTCCCTTTTACAATATGTGCATGGTTATTAACGTTAAACCTTCCAGTAACCAGCAAAGTCATAGATTGATCACGCCACTTTAGGAAATGGTCACCATCTTCGCCTATTAGCGCGTGTTCGCCTTCAACGCGATACTCGTTGATCCAGCCCTGCACGCCTGTCGGTCCATAGTATGGGTATTGTCCTGTCATGCGTTCGCGAACCATTTGGCTTATCGGAAGTCGAAGTTGATTTCGAATTTCGAAAGCATCACCAACTGCCTCGACGCCCCACTCGTTTGGTAATACGCCCACTTCGCTCTGCTTGTAGCCCGGCCTCACTTCCATACCACCCCCATCCGCTTGAGGTGCTCCTCCACGCGGGCGGATAGCCTTCCCATCTCATCCACCAGCTCTGGCAGGGGTGTGGCGTAACGCTGGGCCAGCTCACGGAGGCGACCCGTGAGGGTCTGGGAGACGCGATCCAGCTCCCCCTGCACGGCGGCGGCCAGGTGCGCCAACCACTTGTCCTCAATCACCAATGTCTTGATTTCGGCCTCGGTGAGCTTGGGGTATTTTGCGTCGGTCTTCAGATCCAGCGCCGCCTGGGCGGCCTTGCGCTGATCTTTGGTGTCCTTCTGCTTTTCCAGAAGGTCAGCGTAAGTTTTCAGGACCTCGCGCTCTTCGCGGTAGAACGGATCCTTGCCGATCTCCTTCAGGCGATCCTTTACGGCCTTAGCGGTGATTTTCTGCTTGTCGCCTTCCCCTTCGATCACTTCCGCCAGCAGCCCCTCTTCCCCGCTGTGCTCTTCCTTCAGCTCGTCGAGCTGCTGCTCCAGGGTGGCCAGCTCGTTGTCCAGGGCTTCAATGGCATCTCGCTCAGCCGCAAAGTAGCGCGCCACCAGGATCGGGCCGGGAATGAGGTCAGATTTGAAGCGCCGCCGCCCCTTCAAGTAGTCGTGGGCTTCGGGCCAAACCAGCTTGCCGTCCTTGTTCTTGATCTGCACGATCTCCCGGGGCTGGGCGCCCTTCACCCAGCCATCGGCGGCGATGAGGTAGGCGTCGTCCTGCATCGTCTCAGCCCAGTAATCCATCAGGTGCTGGTAGATGTCGTAGGCATCCAGCAGGGGGGCCTTCTGGAAGGTGGTGAGCAGATCCTCGGAAAGCTGCTCGATGAGGGCCTTGGGGTGGCCTTCCTGGGCAAAGCCCGTGAGGTGGGGCGTATTGGCCGTACGCCACTGGCCGAATAGGCCCAGCGCCTGGGCATTGAAGGCTGTGAACTCGGGATGGCGCATGATGGCGGCCTTCACCTCACCCTGGGGCACCTTGAGGCAGGCATAGCCGGGGCGCCCGGCGGATTCGAACAGGGCTGTGCGCAGGCTTGGGAGCACCTTCCAGTACGGGGCGAGGGCGCTCTCGGTGGCATCCAGGTCGCGTTCGGGAATGCCGCCCCGCAGGTGGCCGTCAATGTCCTGGAGATCCTCGGGGTCGCTGCTATCGATGTAGCGCGGCAGGTTGAGATTGAAATCGTTTTTGGGATCGGTGATCTCATCGAAGGGCACCATGCGCGCGTAGCGGGGCATCTCGGCCTGCTTGGTGAAGGTGTCCACGATCTTGTGGATGTCCTGCTCACGCAGGCGATTCTTGGGGCCATCTTTCTTGAAGCCCTTGCTGGCGTCGATCATGAACACGCCCTTGCGGGCGGAGGCGTTCTCCTTATCCAGCACCAGGATGCAGGCCGGAATGCCTGTGCCGAAAAAGAGGTTGGCAGGCAGGCCGATGATCCCCTTGAGGTAGCCCGAGCGCACGAGCTGCTCGCGGATGATGGCCTCGGCGTTGCCCCGGAAGAGCACGCCGTGGGGCAAAATGCAGGCGCCTTTGCCGCTGCCCTTCAGGCTGCGAAGGATGTGCATCAGGTAGGCGTAATCCCCCTGTTTGGCGGGTGGTTCACCCCAGGCAAAGCGCTGGTAGGGATCAACCGAAGGCGTGAGGCCATTGCTCCAGGTCTTGTCGGAAAAAGGAGGATTGGCCACCACGTAGTCGTAGGTTCGGAGCTGCTCGCGATCCTTGAACTTGGGGGAAGCCAGGGTGTTGCCCGACAAGATGTTGGCTGTGGGGAAATCGTGCAGGATCATGTTCATGCGGGCGAGACCCGCGGTGGTCACGTCCTTCTCCTGCCCTTCCAATGTGATGTGCTTGCCCGCCTCGGCGGCCACCTTGAGCAGCAGGGAGCCTGAGCCGCAGGTGGGATCGTAGGCCGTGGTGGCGGCCTTGGTGTTGCTGGGAGAGATGCCGATGACCTTGGCAATGATCTGGCTGACTTCGGAAGGGGTGTAGAACTGCCCCTTGCTCTTGCCACTCTCGGTGGCGAAGTGGCGCATCAGGTATTCGTAGGCATCGCCCAGGATGTCGTCGTGCTCAGCGCGGTTCTTCGAGAAATCCAGCGCGGGATTCTCGAAGATGGCGATCAGGTTGGAGAGCTTCTCCACCCGCTCCTTGCCTTCCCCGAGCTTGTTGGGGTCGTTGAAATCAGGAAAGTCGCTGCGGGCCAGGCGGCTGTTAGCGTCGATCAGCGGCTGAATGACCTGGGTATTAATCTTGTCGCCGATGTCGCTCTTGCCCTTGAGGGCAACCATGTCTTTGAAGCTCGCTCCTTTCGGGATGGTGATGGGAGGGGCAAAGGCATCACTGTCCCCGTACTTGTCGGAGACGTACTTGATGAAAAGCATGAACAGGACGTAGTCCTTGTACTGACTGGCATCCATGCCCCCGCGCAGCTCGTCGCAGGAGGCCCAAAGGGAGGAGTAGAGATCGGATTTCTTGACGGCCATGAATATCCCTGTTTCCAACGATTGTAGGCTGGGCGGGCCAACCTGGGGCAGGGTTTCTGCCCGATTGGTCAGAGACTGACCCGGATCAGGCCCACCCCTCCGCCGCCCGGAAGCTGTGCCAGCTCTCCCGCCCCAGGACCATGTGATCCGCCAGGGGCACCCCCAGGCTCTCGCCAGCGGAGCGGAGGCGGGTGGTCAGGAGGCCATCCTCCCGGGAGGGGGCCGGATCCCCGGACGGGTGGTTGTGCCAAGCCAGAGCGGTTGTGGCGCCGAAACGGAGCGCTTCACGGAAGAACTCCCGGGGGCTCACCAGGCAGGCGGTGGCGGTGCCGTGGGCCAGAACCCGATCTGCCAGGAGCTCGCCCTTGGCGTTGAGGGCGATCATCCCGAAGCGCTCCTCGGTCCAACCCTGGACCTTGGGGAGAAGATAGGTCCCAGCGGCCCGGGGGGAGGTGATGCGGGGGCGCTCGAAGCTCCGGGTGGAGCGGCGATGAACCTCCTGCAGGACCGCGAAGCGGGCCATCTCGGCCTTGCTGAGGCCCAGACACTGGAGCTCCGCAGGCCCCATGGCGACCAGGCGTCCCAGGTTCTCGACCTGGTGGAGGATCTCCTCGGCGCGGCCGGGGCGGACGCGGTTGAGCATGGCTTCGATGATCTGGGCGTCGGAGAGGGATTCGGGACCGTAGAGGGCCACGCTTTCGGCGACGGGGGAGGGGCGGTGCTGGGATCCGCTGGAAGGAAGCGGCTGGTCGAAGAGGGGGAGGATGGAAGGGGTCATGGCTTATCTCCGTGCCCACCGGGTCGGGGCACGAAAACGCCGGGGTCCCCCGCTCCCCAGGCCTGGACCGGGAACGAACCGGGCAACGCAGTGAACCGGGCAGAGAGCGGGTAGGGCCGCCGTGGCGCGGGATCAGGACAGCCGGCCGTGCCTGAACCGGAAAAGGGCACGGAAAGCCGTGGCTCCCCATGCCCCCCTGCCGATGGTGCCGCTTCAGTCCGATACCCCCAACCGCTCCCGGAGCTGGGCACGCTGGACCTCGTCCACATCCAAAGAACCCAGGATCTCCTCCTCGACCAGAAAGAAATACTCCAGCACGCCCCGGACTTCGCTGTAGTCCGCATCCTCCGGGCCGTCCAGGAGCGCCGCCTGAACCAGGGGCCAATGGTCCTCGCCGTCGGTGGAGGGCAGGACTGCCCGGAGCATGTCCGCTGGGGAGAGCCCCGCCTCCATCAGGGCACGCCCCACATCCCCCCAGGGGGCCTTCAGCGCGACCAGGTGACTGAGGATCTCCTCGTAGGGATAGCCCTCGGCCTTCATCAAGCGGGCTTCCGTGCCCCAGACCTCCCGCTGGCGCAGGAGCTCCTGGACCTCCTCCTCCGAAAGCCCCGCCGCCCGCAGCTCCCGGATAACATCCAGCCAGAGGGAACCCCGGAGCACCCCCGCTGGGGCCTCCTGGTCTTCCGCATCCTCAATGATGACGGCGCCCACATAGAGCTTGTTGGAACGGATCATAGCCAGTCCTCCTCAAGGGTTGGTTCGGGGGTGGTGGACGTTGGGGAGGAGACGGTCTCGACAGGTGCGGCCCCGGGCACCTCCAGGCACCATTCCGGGAGCTCCACGGCCTTCAGGGCCTCCCGCTCGGCGGCGCGCACCTCGGCTTCGGAACTGGCCCAGGGGTCTCCCTCTGGAAGCATCGGCCCCAGGGGCGTGCGGGGAATCTCGATGGGCACCGGGAACCAGTAGGTGAAGCCGTGCAGGCGCCCCAGGGCTACGCGGCGCTCGGACCAGCTCCCCCAGGCATCCAGAGGCATGAGATCGGCCTCCTTCTCGGTGGCCTTGGCGTTGCGATTGGCGGGTGGCACCCGGCGGGTGAACCTGCCGATGGCCTGGGTCAGGCGTTGGCGGAGCTCGTCCTCCAGGTTCCGCGCCAACCAGATCCGGGTCCCAAAGCCCTCCATGACGGCCTTCCAATCCTGGGGATAGACATCCTGGAGGAGGCCGAGGTTCTGGATGCCCGCCACGATGGAGACCCCCTTGGAGCGCAGAAGCACCAGGGCGCGCTGGATGTTGGGGATGCGCCCGCAATCCCCGAACTCATCCAGCAGGAGGAGGATCTTGGAGGCCCCTTCGGGCCGATTCCTCAAGCGGCCCAGCAGCATGGCCCAGAAGACATGCACGGGTCCCTTCAGGGCGTCACTGTCCTCGCAGTTCATGACGTAGCCGCCCCGGGCGATGAAGTCGTCCAGGGTGAGGGTGCTTGGGCCTTCGGTGATGCTGCGCACCCGGGCGGTCTCCCAGCGGCTCAGGGTCACCACCAGATCCTGGAGCACCGGCACCTGGCTCTTGGGTTCCTTCATGGTGTCCATGTAGATGGCGTCCAGGGTCTCCAGGAAGGGTTCCATCCGAGACTCGCGCAGGGTGCGGGCGATCTGCTGGATGCTCTCCCAGCGCTTCATTCTCAGGACTGCCCCAAAGAGCACCCGGGCCATGTCCCGAACCCAGCCGTTCGGGTCCTTGGGGTTCTTGGGGAAGATGTAGTCCACCAGGAGGTCGAAGTCTTCGGTGGTCCGGATCTCCTGGAGGGGGTTCCAGACCCCACTGCGGGTGAGGTGCCCCCGCACATCCAGCCCAAAGACCGGCCGATCCGGGAACTCGTCCCGGAAGGGGAGCTCGGCCTTGGAGTCCTGATAGACCCAGGGGACGAGGGCGGTGTGCATGATGGGAGCATAGAGGCTGGCGGTCTTGCCGGAGCCCTGGGGGCCGACCACAAAGATGTGCCTGGAAAGGATGTCCCAGCGGAAAGAGAGCAGGGTGAGGTTGCCGCCCCGGTGCTGACCCGGGAGGACCAGGCGGCAGGCTCGCCGGGAGTCGCTCCGGTGGACCAGGAGCTCCGCAATGGGGCGCGGGTCCTGGTGCACCTGGCCGCCCTCGACGACCTTCTGGCTCCATTCCTCGGCGACATCCCGGAACCGGGCATCGGCGCGGCCGTCCCCGCTCCGGACATAGCTAGGGGTGCTGTTCCAGGTGGCCAAGAGGATGAGGGCGAGCACCAGGACCACTCCATGGATGCCCAGGAACACGGGCCCTTGCCGGAAGGCCCAGGTGAGGAAGTCCCGGTCGGAAACGCCCCAGAGCAATCCCAGACCCAGAACCAACAATCCCAGACTGAGGGGGAGGGTCTTGGGGGAGCGGCGGTGCAGGAGCAGCCAGCGGGTCAGGCGGTGCAGGCGCCGCTGAAGGAGATCGCAGGGATCAGCCTGCTCAATCCATAGCCAGCGGAAGGCCCACCAGGCGAGGCCAAGGCCGCCCAGACAGGCCAGCAGGAGGGCGCCGCCGCCATCCCAGATGCGGAGCAGGGTCAGAATGGTTTGTTTCATCGATCGACCTCCAGGCCGCGCGTGGCGGCATTGATAGCGTTGTGGGCAACGGTGCTGGCCAGCTCCAGCGCCTTGGCGGCGACCCCGGCCACGGGCAACCAACCGGCCACCTGGAAGGCCTTCTGCAGGGGCTCCGGAAGGGTGCTCTTGAGCCCCGCTGCCCGGGTGACGCTCCCGCCCAGTTCCAGGGCGCCGTTGGCCAGGGTCTTGCCCAGAGCCAGGGGGGAGAGGGTCACGGTGTCTTTGGCGGCGCCCAGGGTGGTCTTGGCGGTGGTGCCGAGGGCCTGCTGGGCCATGCGCAGCTCCCGGGGGAGCAGCTCGCTGACCCCGGCCCCAGCGGTGCGGGCGGCCCCCTTGGCCAGTTCGCCGCCCGCCCGGAGGGCGCCCTGGCCCAGCTCCTTTCCGGCCAGACCCAGGTCCTGGCCGACTTCCTTGCCCAGACCGGCCAGCGAAGCGCCGCCGGTGGGCAGAGCCATCACCAGGGCCGCCCCGGTTTTGACGGAGGCCTGGGCCACATGGAGGCTGCTGCGTAGGGCCGCCTTGGCGGTCTCCTGGGAGGCCCGCAGGGCGGTCTGGGCTCCAGCATCGGCCAGGGCAAGGGCAGCCCGCGCCACCATGCGCACCGGGGCGGGCAGACCCATGGCCCGCATGGCCTGGTCGGCGGCGCTTCGACCAAGTCGGCTGGCGCCCCGGGTGAGGCTCTGGGCCATGCGTCCGCCCTGGTCGACGCCCCTGCCGAGGCGAGCCTTCACTTGCCCCAAGTGCCGATCGGCTTCCCGCTTTTCGAGGCGGCGGAGCGAGCCGGTGCGGCGATGCTCAGCCTGCTCCAGTTCAGCCTGGTGGCGCGGGCTCCCCAGGGCGCCCCTGGCTTCGTAGCGGGCGTGGATCGCCTTGAACTCCGTGGCGTAGCGGCGCTCGATGAGGTCCCGGGCCTTCACCTCAAAGGGACGGGCCGCTGCGAGCTTCTGGCCGGGGACAGCGCGCTTCATGGCCTCTCGCCGCTGGGTTTCGTTTTCCCGCTGCTGGCGGATGAGCTCCTGGAGGTGGGCCTTCTCCTTCTGGAAGCGCCGGTGGGCCTGCCAGTCCTGGATACGGGGCTCGTCGCCGTGGAGCTCCCGGTCCCAGGTCTTCTGCATGTGCCCGTGCTTGCCAAGGGTGCGCTCGGGCATGGGGCCGCTGACGGCGATGTGGTAGTGAAAGCGGCCGTCCTGCTCGTGGATGGCCAGGACATAGGGGCGCCCCTGGGCATGGGCCTGCGCGATCCGGGTGCCGGTGTCCGCCATGGCCTGCTGGGGGTGCTCGGGGTTGCGGGCCTTGATGGCCGCGCACTCCTGGGCGCTGGGGGCCACGATGACCTCGTGGTATTCCCCGCGAGGCCCGCCTAAGGTCTGGATGGCCTCCTGGTTTTCGAGCTCCTTCCCCTCGGCGCCCAGCAGGCGAGCGGCGTCCCGGCCGTGCTCGCTGCCCAGGTAGTGGGTGCGGCGGTTCCAGGTGGGCGCCTGCTGGCGTCCCCGGAAGCCGGGGGTGAACCCTGCCTTGATGATGGCCATCAGGACTCTCCCCGGAGGGCACGCATCTTGGCCTGGGCGGAGGAGGTAATCTCGGCCGCCCTCGGGCTGGACTCCACGACCCCCAGCAGGTGGGCATAGCTGAGCTGGCAGAGCCCCAGTACGCCCGCCAGGGTCTGGAGGATCTGGGCTTCTCGCTCCGCCTGCCCCTCCTCGACCTTTCGAAGGATGGCCACCAGGGCCTCGATGCGGGTGGCGTGCCTGGCCTGCTGCTCGACCACCCCGAGGAGGGTGCGAGCCAGGGATTCCAGGCGAGGGCCGAAGGTTTCCTCGGCCATCCGCTCCTTGGCGTCGTCCAGGAGGTTCCGCAGGGCCTGGGTATGGTTCACCCCCTGTCGCTTGGCCAGCTCCTCCAGCACCCCCCAGGATTCCGCCCCCACCCGGGCATGCACCACGTTCTTGGCACGCCCTGAACCCAGTGGGGACCGCCACTTCCGCTCTTCCATGTTGCGCCTCCTGTTGCACCCAGGCGCTGGGACCACATGAATGCACCACCCCTAAGCCCGCCCAAAGACAGGGCTTTGCCCAGGGGGCGCCACAGTCACGCGCCACAGCGAACTTGCCACCCGAAGGGTTCGATCTTTCGATCGCCCCCACGCCAACCTTTCAGCCAGGATTAGGCCGTGGGGATTGGGTTGCAAGGGGCTTTTTGTTGGTAAAACAGATGCTTACATTGGCAAATGGAGACTGCTGAAATTTCTTTTCGGCCTGTCCGAGTGTGGGGGTATTCCGCCTGCCTGAGGGTTCCCCCAGCAGTTCCCTGTGCTGGGTGAAGGTGAGGGAATGCCTGTTCCTCAATCCCTTGGGGTGGGTGCCACGGTTCCCGAGGTTCCCTTGTGTGGCAAGGCCACCAGGATGTGCCCCCGTTCTGAAAAAAAATCGGGAGAATTTTTTGCGTCCGGGATACGGGCGGGATACAGCAAGGCCCCCGGGAAGGGGGCCTGTGTTGCTAAGTCTGGCGGAGAGAGAGGGATTCGAACCCCCGGTGAGTTTCCCCACACCTGATTTCGAGTCAGGCGCATTCGACCACTCTGCCATCTCTCCAGGAGGGTCAGTCTAGCAGGGCTTGGGCTGGGCTTCTAGCCTCGGCGGCGCTTGAAGAAGGCTTGGAGTTGGGCGCGGCATTCGTCTTCCAGGAGGCCGCCTTCGAGCAGGATGCGGTGGTTGAGGTTGGCCTGGGCCAGGGTGTCCTGCAGCTTGCTGATGCCGACCTTGGGGTCCGGGGCGCCGAAGACCACCCGCTCGACCCGGGCGTGGGTGAGGGCGCCGAAGCACATGAGGCAGGGCTCGAGGGTGACGTAGAGGGTGGAGCCGGTCATGCGGTAGTTGCGGAGCCAGGCGCCGGCGCTGCGCAGGGCCATGATTTCGGCGTGGGCGCTGGGGTCGTTCTGGCCGATGGGGGAGTTGTGTCCCTTGCCGACGATGCGACCCTCCTGGACCAGTACGGCGCCGATGGGCACCTCGTCCTCGCGGTCGGCGTCCTCGGCGGCCTCCAGGGCCAGTCTCATGAAGTAGAGGTCGTCTCCCGTCCACATCGATCAGGGCTCCTCGTTGTCACAAGTCCATGGTTGGCATCGCGCCGGGCTGGAAGAAATCCGCACCGGAAGAGGCCGGGCCCTTTTAGACTGGAAAAGGAAAGGCGTTCCAGCTCCCGAGGGGTCTGCAACGCCTTGCGAAGACGGAAGTATCCCACAAAACGCCTTAAACTTAAAGACTGGTTTACGGCCGCGAATGGCCGCAAAATCCCCAAGGCCCCTGAGTGTGGGTCGGCTCATCGCAGGCGCCGCAGGGGGTGAAACCCGGCGGCGCTTTTTCTATGAAGAGAGTTGTTGGAGGAGGCGATATGCGGGCCCACTTGATCCTAAAAGATGGCAAGACCTTCCGGGGGAAGGCTCCACTTGGATTTGGTGGCTCTGGCGAGGCCGTCTTCACCACCTCCATGACGGGCTACCAGGAAATCCTGACGGATCCCAGCTTCGCCGGCCAGATGGTCTGCATGACCTTCCCCGAGCAGGGCATCTATGGCATCCATCACAACCTCAACGAGGCGGCCCGCCCCTGGGCCACGGCGCTGCTGTGCCGTCGCCTCACCGGGGTGCCGGACCACGTCTTCGCCGAAGGGGACATGGGGACCTGGCTGCGCCGCCACCGCGTGCCCATCATGACCGAACTGGATACCCGAGGCCTGACCCAGTACCTGCGGGACAAGGGCGCCCAGCCCGGCCTCATCTGGACGGATTCCGAGGGCTCCCTGGAGGCGGGCATCGCCGCCGCCGCCGAGCTGCCCGAGATGGTCGGTCAGGCCCTGGCCGCCGAAGTGAGCTGCGCCGCACGCTATGACATTCCCACCCCCGGCGCCAAGTTCCGGGTGGCGGTGCTGGATGGCGGCATCAAGGACTCCATCCTCAAGCAGCTCCACGCCACCGGCTGCCACCTGGAGGTCTTCCCCTGGGACGCCCCGGCGTCTGAACTCACGGATAAGCGCTTCCACGGCCTCTTCCTGAGCAACGGCCCCGGCGATCCCGCCGCCCTGCAGGGGATGCGCAAGGAAGTGGAGGCCTGCATCGGCAAGCTCCCCATCTTCGGCATCTGCCTGGGGCACCAGCTCCTGGGCCACGCCTTCGGGGGCAACACCTTCAAGCTCAAGTTCGGCCACCGTGGCGCCAACCAGCCGGTGCTGGACCTGGCCACGGGCCGGGTCGAGATCACGGCCCAGAACCACGGCTTTGCCGTGGACGAAGCCAGCCTTCCTCCGGAGATCCAGGTGACCCACCGCCACCTCAGCGATGACACCGTGGAGGGCCTGCGCCACAAGAGCCTTCCCATTTTCAGTATGCAGCACCACCCCGAGGCCAGCCCTGGCCCCCACGACGCCCGACACGCCTTCGGGAAGTTCGTCGCGATGATGGAGCAGTACCATGCCTAAGCGAACCGACCTGTCCTCCGTCCTCGTCCTGGGTTCCGGCCCCATCCAGATCGGCCAGGCCTGCGAATTCGACTACTCCGGCACCCAGGCCCTCAAGGCCCTGCGGGAGGAGGGGATCCGCACGATCCTCCTGAATTCCAACCCGGCCTCCATCATGACGGACCCCATCCGGGCCGACGCCACCTACATCGAGCCCCTGACCCTGGGAATCCTGGAAAAGATCCTGGAGAAGGAGCGGCCCGACGCCATCCTGCCCACCGTGGGCGGTCAGACGGCCCTGAACCTGGCCCTGGAGGCCGCCAAGTCCGGCCTGCTGGAGCGCCTGGGCGTCAAGCTCATCGGTGCCCAGGTGGAAGCCATCGAAAAGGGCGAGGACCGCGCCAAGTTCAAGGACCTCATGGACGAGCTGGGCCTGGAGACCTGCAGGGGCGGCTTCGCCCACAGCCTCGAGGAGGGCCATGAGCTGGTGAAGGTGACGGGCTTCCCCGCCATCCTCCGCCCCAGCTTCACCCTGGGCGGCAGCGGCGGCGGCATCGCCTACAACATCGAGGAATTCGACACCATCCTGCGCCGGGGCCTGGACCTCTCGCCCATCCGCCAGGTGCTGGTGGAGGAGAGCATCCTGGGCTGGAAGGAATTCGAGCTGGAAGTGGTGCGGGACCTCGATGACAACGTGGTCATCATCTGTTCCATCGAGAACCTGGATCCCATGGGCGTCCACACCGGCGACAGCATCACCGTCGCCCCGGCCCTGACCCTGACGGATCCCGAGTACCAGAACATGCGCAACGCCGCCATCGCCGTGATCCGCGGCGTGGGGGTGGAGACCGGCGGCAGCAACGTCCAGTTCGCTCTCCAGCCCGAGACCGGCCGCCTCATCATCGTGGAGATGAATCCCCGGGTGAGCCGCTCCTCGGCCCTGGCCTCCAAGGCCACGGGCTTCCCCATCGCTTGGGTGGCCACCAAGCTGGCCCTGGGCTACCGCCTCTGGGAGCTTCCCAACGTCATCACCGGCAAGACCAAGGCGGCCTTCGAGCCCGTGCTGGACTACGTCGTCATCAAGATGCCCCGCTTCACCTTCGAGAAGTTCCCCCAGGCCGCGCCGGTGCTGGGCACCCAGATGAAGAGCGTGGGCGAGGCCATGTCCATCGGCCGCAGCTTCCAGGAAGCCCTCCAGAAGGCCATGCGCAGCCTGGAGTGCGGGCACCCCGGGCTGGCCGGGGCCATGGACGGCAAGCTGGACCTCTCCCGCCTGAAGGAGCACCTCATCACCCCCGGTCCTGACCGAATCGTTTGGATCTACCAGGCCCTCAAGGCCGGGCACACCGTCAATACCCTGGTGAGCCTCACGGGCATTTCCGCCTGGTTCATCCGGGAGATGGAAGAGATCGTGGAACTGGAAGGCCGTCTGCGGGGCTTCAGCGTGGAGCACCTGCCGGAGGAGCTTCTGGAGAAGGCCAAGCGCTCGGGCTTCACTGACGCCCAGATCGCCACCTTCTGCGGCTCCACCGAGGCCCAGGTCGCCGCCCGCCGCGAGGGGATGGGTCTGCGCCAGGTCGCCAAGCGGGTGGACACCTGCGCTGGCGAGTTCGTGGCCGAAACCCCCTACCTCTACCAGACCTGGGATGAGGTCTCCGAGGCACCCCCCTCGGATCGCCCCAAGGCCATGGTGCTGGGCTCCGGCCCCAACCGCATCGGCCAGGGCGTGGAGTTCGACTGTTGCTGCGTCCAGGCCGTGGAGGCCATTCGGGCCGCCGGGGTGGAAGCCATCCTGGTGAACTGCAACCCCGAGACCGTCAGCACCGACTTCGACACCTCCGATCGCCTCTACTTCGAGCCCCTGGACTTCGAGAGCGTGATGGCCGCCATCGACCGGGAAAGCCGGAACGGCAACTTCCTGGGGGTCTTTGCCCAGTTCGGCGGGCAGACGCCCCTGAAGCTGGCCGGTCCCCTGGAGGCCGCCGGGGTCAAGCTCCTGGGCACCCCCCTCAAGGCCATCCTGGATGCGGAGGACCGGGAGCGCTACGGCCAGGTTCTCAGCAAGCTGAAGGTCCCCGCCGCCGAATGGGGCATGGCCCGCAGCATGGAGGAGGCCCGGATTCTCGCCAACCGCATCAGCTACCCCGTGATGGTCCGCCCCAGCTTCGTGCTCGGCGGTCGCGCCATGGCGGTGGTCTTCGACGAGAAGGGCCTGGAACGGTACGTCCGTGAGGCCGCCGCCGTGGACGAGACCCAGCCCGTGCTCATCGACCGCTACCTGGACGGTGCCCAGGAGCTGGACGTGGATCTGGTCTGTGATGGCAAGGATGTGGCCATCGCCGGTGTCATGGCCCACATCGAAGAGGCGGGTGTCCACTCGGGCGACAGCTACGCCGTCTTCCCCCCCATGGGCGTGGAGGAGAGCATCCTCGATACGGTCAAGGACTACAGCCGCAAGCTGGCGCTGGAGTTGGGCGTCAAGGGGCTCATGAACCTTCAGTGGGCCTTGAAGGATGGCGTGGCCTACTGCCTGGAGGCCAATCCCCGGGCCAGCCGCACCGTGCCCTTCCTCTCCAAGGCCACGGGCCAGGACTGGGCGGGCGTCGCCGCCCGCATCGGCCTGGGTCAGAGCCTGGAGGATCAGGGTGTGAAGGACGGGCAGCCCCTGGCGGTGGCCGTCAAGGGCGTGGTCTTCCCCTTCGCCAAGTTCCCGGAAGTGGACCCGGTCCTGGGCCCCGAGATGAAGAGCACCGGCGAGGTCATGGGCCTGGGTTCCACCTTCGGTGAGGCCTACGCCAAGGCCCTCCTGGCGGCGGGCATCCGCATCCCCCTCGAAGGCAAGGTCTTCCTGTCCGTGAACGACAACGACAAGGCCAGGCTGCCCGAACTGGCTACCCGCCTGGCGGGTCTGGGCTTCCAGCTCTGCGGCACCGACGGCACCGCCCGCCACATCGAAGAGACCGTGGGTATGAAGATCCAGCGCATCAACAAGGTGGCCGAAGGCCGTCCCCACGCGGTGGATCTCCTGAAGAACGGCGATATCCAGTGGGTGATCAACACCCCCATGGGCCGCAGCGCCTACCAGGACGAAGGCACCATCCGCCAGGAGGCCCTGCGCCTGAAGATTCCCTGCCTCACCAACTTCAACGCCGCCCTGGCCGCCTGCGAGGCTGTGGAGACGCTGAGGATGGAACTGCGGGTGAGGTCGCTGCAGGAACTCAGTTAATTTTTCCTGGGCGCGCCCAGGAAAAATTAAAGGGAAGGGAAGGCCCCCTCTCCGCCAGTCGGGGAGGGGGCTTTGTCCGTTCCCAGGGCCCAGCGGATCTTGGTGGCTTTGCGGGGGCCGATGCCGGGGAGCTGCTGTAGGGCTTCGGCATCGGCTGTCATGACGGCTTCCACGCTCCCGAAATGGTCCAGCAGGCGCAGGGCGAGTTCGCGTCCCACGCCTGGAAGGCCTTGAAGAATGTAGGTCTGCGCCCGCAGCCTTGCGGTGGGACAGGCGCCTGGGCGGAAGGCGCTGGCTCGTCTGGTCCGCCGCAGCTGGCGGGCGGCATAGAGCATGAGGCGTGCCGACTCCTCACTGTCCTTGGCCCGCAGGACCGGCACACCCCAGACCAGCGAGACGCAGATCGGGCTCCCTGGATGGCCTCCCGCCGCATACCCCTTGTCTGGATATCCTCCGCGCGCCCCTCCAGCAGGAGCATGCACCGGTTTCCGCAAGAGGCCAGGGCTTTGGCCTGGCGGAACAGGTGGCCATCCTCGATGGAGGCGAGCAGGTCACCCAGTCCTTTGCGCTCCACCACCAAGTCCCCGTCCACCCGGTAGTCGCCGACCTTCAGGCGCTGC
>Ga0316602_10000359_pt1 | contig 28714 bp, 29 predicted proteins | sample OWC_soil_day10_C_FD_203103 | JGI IMG/M metagenome (GOLD analysis project Ga0316602, IMG submission 203103) | Wetland soil microbial communities from Old Woman Creek delta, Ohio, United States - OWC_soil_day10_CT | ecosystem: Environmental > Terrestrial > Soil > Wetlands | place: USA: Ohio... | reverse complement strand
AGCGAGCATAGCTGACGCTGGCTCCAGGCTTTGCCTGGAACCAGCGTGGGGGAGCCGGAGGGGGGACGCAGAGCGAGCAACGCGAGCGGGCGGTCCCCCCTCATAGAATTAGGGCCGGGCTTACCACGGCACTCGGGGGAACGACTTAGGGCTGCTTCTTCCGACCTGACCCGGTTCATCGCACCCCGATGCATGGGGCCCGGCTTGCTTCCAGGATAGCCGGGGCGCCATAGAAACGCCACAGGATCAAACAGATACTTCAGTTCGAAGACGCCAGGACACCAAGGAGAAAGAGAAATGACAAGGAACTCCATCCGTCCTTGGTCTTCTCTTCCCGTCTTGGTGCCTTGTGGTGGAAGTGTTTTTTACCGGCTCCGCACCCACTTGGGGCTCTGGCAGCCTGCGAAATCCGTCAGGCGCTTGAGCTGGTTGCCCGAGAGATCCGTGGTGTAGAGCTGCATGCCTCCCCGGCTGCCACTGGAGAAGACCAGGCGGCGCTCATCCGGGGACCAGGTCGGGCTTTCGGAGCTGGCGACGCCGGTGGTGATCTGGTAAGCCTTCCCCTCGCCGAGTTTGTAGACGAAGAGGTCGAACTTGCCTTCGAAGCGCGAGACGTAGGCAATCATCGAGCCCTCGGGACTCCAGCAGGGGCTGGTGTTGTAGGTGCCCTCCCGGGTCAGCCGTCGCACATTGGAACCATCCTCCTCCATGAGGAAGATCTGGGGGCCCCCCTCGCGGTCCGAAGTGAAGGCGAGCTGGTTGCCGCTGGGGTTCCAGCTGGGTTCGGTATTGATGCAATCACTGTCCGTAAGGCGTCGGACCCGATCCGTGGTGAGGTCCAGCACCATGATGTCGCTGTTGCCCTTGCGGTCACCCTGGGCGAAGGCCAGGCGCTTGCCGTCCGGGGACCAGCTGGGGGCGAAGCAGGGTCCCTGGGGCTGCTTGTCGCCGATGGGGTAAAGCTTTTCGTGGGGGCCGCCGGGTTTGCGCTGGCCCCATAGGGCAGGGTATCCGCCCTTGTAGGTCACGTAGGCCAGACGTCCATCCCGTGCCACGGTGGGGCTGATGGTGAGGCTCTGGTAGGAGGTGATCTGGGAGGTCTTGGCACCGTCCCGATCGATCTGGAAGATCTCCTTCACGCCCGGGGCCGTCTGGCGTGCGAATACGATGCGGCTGGCGGCCACGCCCCGCTCCCCGGTGAGTCGGGCCACCAGGTCATCGGAGATGGAGTGGGCCATGAGCCGGAGGGCGTTGTCCCTGCCCACATAGGTCTTGGAGAAGACACTCTTTCCGGGTTTGGCATCGACGGCGTCGACACGGATTTCAAGGTCACCGTTGGGGCGATGGGCCATCTTGATGACCAGCAGCCAGTCCGTGCCCGTGGCCACCCAGGCGGGGTAGCTGGCGGAATCCGTGGATTTGGGCAGATTCTGACGGATGACGGAGAAGGGGCCGGCCTCCTCGAGATCGCTGAGGATGACGGTGTGGAATTCCTTTTCCAGGAGAGCACTGTCCATACCTGTGGCCTGGGGGAAGGGCACAGCAATGCCCAGCTTGCTTCCGGCCGTGGCGGAGAGCACGACCTCCTGCTGGACCGGAGCCTGGCCCCAGACCGGGGCGAAACAGCCCAACAGACAACCTAGAATCCATCGCTTCATGGGCACTCCCAAACGAGCATCTAACTCTCTCATGCTAGCAGGCAGGGCCTGGTTCCATCGCCAGGCGGGCCAGGCGGTCCCCGTAGTCCTTCCGCAGCTCCTCGACCCATTCGGGTCTCAGATGTCCGTAGGCCGGTCGCAATCCTTCTGAAACCCAGGCCTGGAGCTGCTCCACCGAAGTGCAGGCATCCAGGGAGGCCCGGATATCCACCAGGATCTTTTCATCCGGACGTAGGCAGGCCTTCACTGGTCCATAGCTGAGGCGATGGATGGAACAGGTACCCATGGCCTTCAGCGCCTTCCGGTGTTCGGGGGTGCCGTAGCCCTTGTGCTGGGCGAAGCCATAGCCCGGGTGTTCCGATTCAAAATTCTTCAGGAGGGCGTCCCGGTGGGTCTTGGCCAGGATGGAGGCGCAGGCGATGGCGCAGCTCAGGGCATCCCCTTCCACCACGAGGCGCTCCGGGAGTCCCGTGCCGGGGGCCCGGTCGCCATCCACGAAGAGGATCCGGGGGCGGATCTGCAGGCCCTTCACGGCCTGGCGCATGGCCTCCTTGGTGGCCTCCAGGATGTTCTCCCGGTCGATGCCCAGGTTGTCCACTTCCGCTACCGCCCAGGCCGGGAGCACCAGCTTGAGTTCCGACGCCAGGGCCTCCCGCTTTTCCGGGGAGAGCTGTTTGCTGTCCCGGGCCCCCCGGAGGACGTGTCCCCACTTGCTCACGACCTCGGGATTCAGTACGGCACATGCTGCCACCACGGGACCTGCCCAGGCGCCTCGTCCGGCTTCGTCCACGCCGCCCCAGGCGATGCCCGGCGGCACGTTCCCCAGATCCCAGTCCAGGGGGTTGCGTTTGGGAGTTGTTGTCATCGTTGGATCCTTCTTGCGGGAAAGGCCAATCCGGTCCAGGCCTTGAAGGCGGCGCGCTGGGCGGCGCTTGCCCCGGGGTCGGCCTGGATCAGTGTGCTGCGGTGTGGGTGCTCCTGGGTGATGAGCTGGTAGGTGCTCACCCGGCCGAGGTGAGTGGCCAGGACCACAATCCGGGAGCCCAGGGGCAGGTCGCTGAAGCGGTTCAGGGCCTCGTGCCCGGATGGGGTCCGCCATCCGTTCACCGCCAGTACCTCCATGCCGTAGCTGAGGCCGGCCAGGGCCGCGGGGGAGCCCGGGAAGACGTTCTGGATGATGGCAGTTCCGGCGCCAAAGGTGATTCCTGTGTAAACCTTGGCGCGGGTCACACCCTCAATATCGTCGGCTCGGTGCAGCTGCTCCCAGGGGGCCTTGAACTCGAAACGCAGCCCGAAGGCCTCCCGGATCACCTGGGAATCCAGTTCCTGGACTCCCGAAATCCAGGCGTTCCAGAAGGGGGCGGGGTCTTGTCCGCTGAGGGTCCGGTAGGCCCCGCGCAGGTCTTCGTCCGTCAGAGGTCCGTCTCCGATCTGCTTCCAGAGCAGGCGGAAGAGATCATCCAGGCCGCACTTCCCTTTCGAGGCGAGCCGAATCCGGGCCTCCATCATCCAGGCCACCAGGGCGCCTTTTTCGTAGTAGCTCACACTGCTGTTGGGGCTCCATTCGTTGGGCTTGTAGAGGCGGATCCAGGCGTCGAAGCTCGATTCCTCCAGGCTCTGCTCCAGGCGCCCGGCCCGGGTGGTGTAGTCGGTCCACAGGGCCGAAAGCTTGCGCTCCACCCAGCTCCAGGGCACCAGCCCGGCCCGGGTGACCAGGGTGTATTGCAGGAGGCTGGTGAAGCCTTCGTGGAACCAGAGAAGACGGGTGGGGTTCTCCCGGCTGTAGTCAAAGGGGCCCAGTTCCGAGGCCCGCAGGCGCTTGACGTTCCAGGCGTGGAAGAACTCATGGGCGATGAGGGTGAAGAGCTCGTAGTACCCATCGGGGCTGTCCAAGCGGTGCGGGTCCGCAAGGAGCGCGGTGCTGTCCCGGTGCTCCAGACCACCCCGCTGCCCGGGGCTGAAGGTCAGGAGGAAGACATAACGTGTGAATGGAAATCCTTGGAAGAGCTCCCCACAGACCTGGGTAATACGCTCCGTGGCCTCACGGATCCGGCCCTCGTCTCCGGCGTGTTCGCCGGTGATGGCCAACTCAAAAGCCGTGTCGCCCACCCGCCAGTGATGCGTGTGGAAGGTGCCCAGTTCGAAGGGGGAGTCGACCAGTACGTCCTGATCCTCGGCGCGGTAGGCACCCTTCAGCCTGGGAAGGCTGGTGGCCACTTTCCAGCCCTTCGGCCATCCCTCGAACCGCACTTCCACCGGTCGGATCTCCCCTTCAGGGTAAAGAAAGGTGGCGGCTCCCTGGAACTGCGCGTGGCTGGCGTCGGCGTGGTTGGTGCGGACAGTGAGGTCGTTGCAGAAGAGGCGGTAGGTCAGCACCGCGCTGCTCGGGGTGGCTGGCAGCTGCCAACGCTGCTTGTCGAGTTTCTGGACCTCCAGGGGCTTCCCCTGGGCATCCACCAGGCGCACCCGATCCAGGAGCCGGGCGTAGTCCCGCACGAGGTAGGAGCCCGGCGTCCAGGCGGGCAGGGCCAGGACTGGACCCGGGGCCATGAGGTCGGCCGGGAGATGGAGCTCCACCGCGATTTCGTGATTGGCAAGGTCCAGGGGGCTCAGGATGGCTTCAATGGCATGGGGCTTGGGCATGACTTACTCCCGGGAAGGGCCGAGGGGGGCATGCCCCAGCATCAGGAAAATCTCCCGCCAGGGCTCGGGCAGGGCTAGGGCATCCCTTTCGATGGTGCCCGTGTCCTGGCGCACGAAGGGGCCAGTGCGTCCGGCGGCGCCCTTCTGCTGGATGTTGCGCAGAGTGGCCCGGGCCAAGGGCAGAAGCCCTTCCCCCGGGAGTTGGATGCCGGATTCTCGGAGGAGTCTGTCTGCCCCTAACCACAGGGTGGCCGCATGGCCAGAAGTGAGCACAGCGCAGGCGTGGTAGAGGGCTTTCAGCTCTGGGGGCAGTTCAAAGGGCAGGAACCCGAGCTCGGCGAAGGCCTGGCTCATGATTTCCGGAATTGGCCCCGACACCCCCAGGGGGGTGCCACGCCAGTCCTGGGCTTCGCCGTCGAAGCTGGTGAGGGGGTGGGCGCAGGGGACACCTTCCAGGTGGAGGCTGCCACTCATGTGGACGCAGCGCCCCGGGAAGCGGGCCGCCTGCTCAGGGATCGCCGCATCCGGGACCGCCAGAAGGATCCAGCCTTCTGGAGAGGCCTCGCGCGAGACCAGGGAAACCCTCGAGCCCCAAGCCTCCGCCAGTGCCCGTCCAGCTTTGCCTCTTCCAAGAACCGTGAAATCCATGGCTTAGAGTTTGCCTTAAAGCTAGTGTTTTGGGGGGTGATGAATGAAACACTGTTGAGGTGTCGGTCCGGTGGAGCTAAATCGAATTTCTACCAGCCCGCCGACGTCCGGCAAAAATAATTGCCCATGAAACTTTTTCGCTTGCACCTGGCTGACTTTGGATAAACTTACCGGCGTTGGAGGAATCATCATGCGATTTGTGCGAACCGTCATCCCCGTTGCTGTGCTGCTGACGATGGGGGCCGGAATGGCCTGCAAGAAGCCCGCTACCGTGGTGGAACAGCCCAAGGTTGACGAAGATGCCGCCAAGAAGGCTGCCGCCGAGGAAGCTGCCAGGAAGGCCGCTGCCGAGGCTGAGGCCCGCCGCTTGGCTGAGGCCGAGGCCGCCAAGCGCAAGGCTGAAGCCGAAGCTGAAGCCGCCCGCAAGGCCGAGGCCGAAAAGGTCGCCTCCTATCAGCGCGCTGCTGAAGCGGCCCTGAAGGACATCAACTTCGACTTCGATCAGTCCGGTATCCGCGAAGCTGACAAGGCCAAGCTCCAGGCCATCGCCGACTTCATGAAGGCCTATGCCCAGGCCAAGGTTCAGGTTGAGGGTCACTGTGACGAACGTGGCACCGTGGAATACAACCTGGCGCTCGGTGATCGCCGTGCCCACTCCGCCTACGCCTACCTGACGGGTCTTGGCGTTGCCGAGGACCGGCTCAGCAGCATCAGCTACGGCAAGGAAAAGCCCAAGGTCCAGGGCAAGGATGAGGAGACCTGGCTCATCAACCGCCGCTGCGAATTCAAGCTCAAGTAGGACCTTTGAAACTTAGAACGGGAGCGGAGGGATTCATTCCTCCGCTCTTTTGCATGGAGGTTCCATGGTGAAGCGTGCTCTGGTGGCCCTGCTCGTCCTTGGCGGGCTCGTGGGGTGTCAATCCGAGGAACAGCTCAAGAAGATGCAAGTCGAAATGGGCGACATGAAGATGGAAGTCTTCAAGTTGCGTCGGCAGATGGAGGAGTCCAACCAGAAGCAGGAGGCCGAATTCGCGGCTGCCGACGAAGGTCGCAAGCTCGATCGGCGCTTTCAGGCCGACCTCCAGGACACCCTTCGTCAGCTTCAGGACTCCACCCGCAACCTGAATGGCCGTCTCCAGGAGGTTCCTTCAAGGCGTGCGGGGAAGGGTTCCCCGGCTCCCGAGCCCCAAGCTCCGGTTCAGGATGACGAAAAGGCTCTGCAGTCGGTGCTGCTGGACTACAACCGGGGCAACTACGCCCTGGCCGCAGAGAGCCTTGACCTCTTTGTGAAGAGCAACCCCGGCACTTCCCGCAAATCCGATGCACTCTTCTACCTGGGTCTCTCGCACTACAACCTCAAGGCCTATGACAAGGCCAAGGCTGTTTTCGAGCAGCTCCTCAAGGAGCACCCCACCTCCAACCAGTTCCTGCCCGCCAAGCTGAAGCGGGCCCAGTGCCTGAAATGGCTGGGGCTCAAGCCCGCCGCCATCCAGGCCTTCAAGGAGATCAAGTCCGGCTTTCCCAGCACCTCCGAAGCCCGCACGGCCCAGCAGGAACTGGAAGACCTGGGGGCCTGAGGCGTGAAGAACACTGAATCCTGGAGGGTACCGGTCCGGGTGGATCTGGCCGGAGGTACCCTCGATCTCTGGCCCATCTACGCCCTCATGGAGGGGTGTGTCACCGTCAATGCGGCCGTAGATCTCTGGATCGAGATGGAGGTCGAGCGGGCCGGGGAGGGTTTCAGGGTCGAAAGCCGGGATCTGGAGCTTTCCTTCGAATCCGCTGAATGGCCGGAGGCACCCCCAGTCCAAGAACTATCCTGGGTCTGGCGCGTGATGGATGCGGCCCAGGTTCGCCCGGCCCGGCTGGCGCTTCGCAGTCCTGTTCCCCAGGGTTCCGGCCTGGGCACCTCCTCCTGCATGGGCGTCGGTCTCCTGGGGGTCTGTGAAGGTCTGGAGGCGGGTCCGGCCCTGGCCGCGCGAGTTCCCCTGCTCAGGGATCTCGAGGCTCGGGAACTGCGGACCCCTACGGGGTGGCAGGACTACTTCCCGGCGGCCCTTGGGGGCTGTCTGACTCTCCATTGGGACCTGCCGGAGCCTCGGTGGGAGACACTGTCTCCCCATCCCGAACTCCTGGAGGACCTGGTCGTCTTCTACACCGGGAAGCCTCACCACTCGGGCCTTACCAATTGGGATGCCTACCGGCGTTTCATTGAAGGGGATCAGGCCACGCGGGAAGCCCTGGAGGAGATCCGGAACATCACGCTGGAGATGGTCCTGGCTGTGCCCAGGGATGCCGCTGCGGTGGGCGTCCTGCTTGAACGGGAGGGCAAGGCCAGGTGTCGGCTTTCACCCTCGGTCGAAACGGACGCTATGCGAGCTGTGCGAGATCGCGGGCGCCGCGAAGGGTGGTATGCCGGTATGAAACCCTGCGGAGCCGGAGGGGGAGGCTGCTGCCTGCTGGTGACCCCCAAGGGGCGTCGCGAGGAGGCCAGGGCTGCTCTGGTTTCGATGGGGCTGTTGCCCTTGGATGTCTCCCTGACCTCAAAGGGGCTGCATCGACTGCGATCCTGATCCTGTCCATTTGGCGATCTTCGATTCAATTACATCGCGTCCCAATTGGCGAACGTGGTTGATTATTGATGATAATGATCGCGCACTGAAGGCAAGGTCTCATAGATTCATGGGTGAGCTTGCCCTCGCCATAGTTGGGCATTATATTGGCTCGCGTCATTTGAGTCTGAAGGCGTCTTCCTGCAGAAAATGAGGCCCCGCAAGGTACGAAGCTGTACCTTGGCGGGATATTCCTGCCTGCAGTCAATTAGCTTGAGATTGTATGAATATTGATTGAGTTCTATTTGGCGTAAAACAACTCAAATGGGAGGGTGCGATGACGACTTTTGAACCCAAGAACATGATCAATTTCAAAACCTATCTTCAACCGGATCCTACTTATTATTTTGGTCTTGATATCATTCAGGAGCTGAGCGCCCTGCTTAAAACGTATCTTTTCGACCGGGTGTATTTCGTTACCAATCCCCTTCTGCTGGACCTCTATGGGAAGGAGATTCTGGACTATTTTGAGGCTAACGGTGTGGTTCACGAGGCGCTCACCATAAAGGATTCCGAAGGGGATAAAACCTTCAGCAATCTTGAATACCTCTGCGAGGAGCTGGTGGCGAGGGGCATCACCAAAGGCTCGATCGTCGTCGGCTTCGGCGGGGGCTGTCTGACCAACATCGTCGGCCTTGCGTCCGGCATGATCTACCGGGGCATCCGTTATGTCGAGATGCCGACGACCTTCATGGGGATTACGGACAGCACCTTGAGCAACAAACAGGCCGTCAACGGGAAGCAGGGCAAGAACCAGTACGGGATCTACTATGCTCCGATCTTCATTTTCGGGGATACCAAGTATCTGAAAACCGAAAGCCTGGTGGGAAGAAAGTCGGCCATTGCGGAAGGCATCAAGAATGCTCTGATCAATGAAGTGGAGCTGCTTGATTTTTATGAGACCTGCCTGGACAGGGATCTGGAGAATCTGGATGCCCAGACCCTGACGGAGCTGGCCTACAAAGTCATCCAGTCCAAGCTGAAGATCCTTGCGGCAGATCCCAGTGAGAAGGGCTTCGGCATGGCTCTCGAGTATGGCCACACCTTCGGTCATGCCATGGAGTTCTTCTCTGACGGCCAGATCCCCCACGGCATCGCTGTGGCCAAGGGCATGTGCATCGCCGCGGAACTCTCCCATGAACTGGGATACCTGTCACGGGAGGAAGTGGACAAGCACTACTACTACTTCGGCAAGAAGCTTGGGCTTGATCTGACAATCCCGGAATACATCAGCGTGGACAACATCATGTCCACGATCCTGGCGGACAACAAAAAAACCGTCAAAGGCGTCAAATACGTGATGCTCGAAAAACTTGGCAAATGCCTGAATCCGGACGGCGATTGGCAGGTCGCCGTCGATCCCGAGACGGTGAGAAAGGTCCTGACAGCCTACAAGAAGAAGCACCTGCCGGCTGCCCTGACCGATTCCTGGGACCACGGCAATATGGTCTCCTTTGCCACCATGGTGTTCAAATGCTTCGCCCAGGGTGATCTCTCCCTTGGCGCAGGGGAACTGGCCAATCGGCTCGATACCAACCAGGCGACCATGGGTCGTGTGCTCACCACGCTCAACAAGAACGGTTTTCTCGAACAGGACCCGAAGACCCGAGCCTACCGCTTCGGTCCGGCCATGGTCGAAATGGCCCGGGCGGTCTACCGGTCCCTGGACGGTACCGTTACAGCGGTGGCCTCCGATTTTGCCAACGCACTGAGGAACAAGGTCGGCGAGCGTGTCCATCTGGAAGTGATTGCGGGGAACAATTTCTACCTGTCCTACGTTGCAGACACGGCTGAACCCATCGGCCTGAAGATCGAGGTCGGTGACAAGGTGATGCCCCACGCCCATGCCGGCGCCAAGGCCATCATTGCCTTCAGTCAGCAGGATGTCATGGATTACTGGCTGGGCCAGGACCTTGTCCGCTATACGAAAAACACCGTCACCGATCCGGAAGATCTCCGCCGGGTCTACGAGGGGATCCGAGAAAACGGCATTGCGTATGATTTTGGCGAGTATCTCGAAGAGGTCAATGCGATCGGGGCTCCTATCTTCAACCACAAGAACGAACCTGTGGCAGCCATTCTCATCGTGGTTCCCTCCTACCGCATGAAGGAAGCTGGATGGAGCAAGGACTGCATCGCTGAGCTGAAGGAGGCGGCCAATGCCATTTCCTTGCAGCTGCACAGCACACGAATGATTTAAAATATATTAATAGTTAATTTTATACTTCCTTCGCTTCTTTTGGAGGCGCAGGCTCTACGATTCAATGGCCGCGTCCTGTGTATTTCCGAGAACCAGCTCCCGGAGGCGCTGATCCCGCTTGCCCATGGGGAGGGCCTGTAGTTCGTGGGCCGGGACCCACTGCTGGTGTTCCGGCACGGGGAAGGGATATTCCGCCTCCAGGAGAAGGGGGGTGACCTGCTCTCGACGGTGGGAATAGATCTGGGTCCAACCCTTCCAACTCCTGGTCTCCACGGCCTGGTACCCCTGGGTGGTTTCGGCGACGTTCAAGTCCCGGGATTGGGCTTCCTCGCGGAAGGGCCAGGACCAGAGCCCAGCCAGGAGTCCGTTTGGGGCGGGCCGGTTCACCAGATACGCTCCATTGGCCTGGATGGCGGTCAGGGTGATCTCGACGGACCGGACCTTGGCCCTGGGGGCCGCGGCGGGAATGAGATCCACAATGCCCGCCGCGAGGCTTCGGCAGCTCCGGCTGAGGGGGCAGGGGCCACATTGAGCCCTGCGGCTGCAGTACGTGGCGCCCAGCTCCATGATGGCCTGGGTCATCCGGGAGGGCCCGTGCGCCATCAAGGCGGGCCTGAGCCAATCGCGAAGCTCAGTGGCCTGGTGTTTGGGGTCCGATTCGATGCACAGGAGGCGCGCCAGGACCCGGAAGGCGTTGCCATCCAGGGCCGGCTCCGGCTGCTGGAAGGCGATGGATGCGACGGCGGCAGCCGTGTAGGGCCCGAGTCCCGGCAGGGCCATCAGCCCCTCCAGATCCGCAGGCCAGCCATTCTGGTGGATGGCCCGGGCCGCCGCCTGGAGAAAGCGGGCCCTCCGATAGTAGCCCAGTCCCTCCCATAGCTTATGAACCTGCTGATCGGACGCCTCGGCCAGGGACCGGGCCGTGGGCAGGGCCGCCATCCATCGCTGGAAATAGGGCACCACGGTGACCACCTGGGTCTGCTGGAGCATAAGCTCGGACACCACAACGGCGTAGGGATCCGGATGCTGCCGATCCAGATCAGAATCCCGCCATGGCAGCACCCGGCGATGGACCTCGAACCATGCAGCCAGGGGCGCGAGAAGCAGAGAAGCCTCAATCCGAATGGATCCTGTGTTCTCTCTTGCCATCACGATGCCCTCGGTTGATTCTCTGCGATCCCCGCGCCTCAGCGTGAGGCCAAAACGAAAAAGCAGCGATCCGAAGATCGCTGCTTTTTGGTGCCCGCGAGCAGACTCGAACTGCTACGACTTGTGGTCACCACCCCCTCAAGATGGCGTGTCTACCAATTTCACCACGCGGGCCTGAACATCAAGATTCTCACATGTCCAGAAGGCTGTCAAGCACTACTTTTGAGCAGGGGCGGGCATCTGCGGGGCAGGGGCGCCCTGGACCGGCTGGCTGCCGGTCTTCTTCTCGAGGACCGAGCGATTCTCACGCACGATGTTGACCTCGATGAGCAGGGAGGTGGCCAGGAAGCAGGCAGCCACCCAGTAGGTCATCTTGGCGAGAAAGGGAGCGGCGCCCTGGGCGCCGAAGGCGCTGTTGGCCCCACCGCCACCGAAGGCCGCACCCAATCCACCACCCTTGGCGCCCGGCTGAAGCAGGATGCCGCCGATGAGGATCAGGCTCGCGATGATGTGAAGCGTCAGCAAAAATCCACTCATGAATACTCCGAACCTTGAATTGTATCCCTTTTTTGCCCATTGGGGCATCCGCTTTTCCAGGTTGCCCGTACGGCGATTTCAGCGCTGTCGGAGGATCACCGCTAATCCGCCTCCCCCCATGGCCAGGAAGATCAGGGATTGGACTAGGGTGCGGTATTCCACGGGGCTCGTGGCCAGGGCCGCAACGGCAAAAGCCAGGCCCAGGCAGAGGACCAGGGCGTAGACCAAAATCATCCAGCGCCTCGTGCCCCGGCGGCTTTCCGGGGTATCCACGCTGTAGGTTCTTGCGAAGAGCCATAGACCCAGGGCGGCCAGGAGATCGAAGACCGTGAACAGGAGCCAGAATTTCCGGGCCGTGGCGGCGGCCTGGGGCAGACCCAGGGCGGGTTTCAGGAGCCTGGCGTACAGGAAGGCCCCCAGGTTGGAGCCGAGAAGAGCGCCGAAAACGCCATAAAGAAAGGAATAGCCCATGTAGAGAGCCTTCTTGCTCTCGGGTGCCACCAGGCCCACGAAGCTGTAGTACTTGGGGTGGGCGATCATCTCCCCGATGGAGAAGATCATGATCCCGGCCACGAAGACCCAGCCGTGCTGGGAGAAAGCCAGGAACACGAAGCCCAGGCCTCCACAGACCATGCCGGTGATCATGGTGGGGAGGGCGGGGCGATTCTTGACCAGACGGCTTACCAGCACCTGGAGCAGGATGATGACTCCCCCGTTGATGACGGTGACATGCTCCGCGTCGAAGCTGAACTTCAGCCCGGTGGGGCCCAGGAGGCCATTGACGAAGGCATTCACCGGGCCCCTGTCCACGAAGTCCCGCAGGTACCAGAGGATGGAGCCGAAGGTCTGGAAGTAGAGCACCCAGAAACCCGAATAGACCACCACCATCAGCATGAAGCGGGAGTCTCCCAGGACTTCGGCGGCCCCCAGGACGACCTGCCGGAAGTCCTTGGTGTCCTCGGGCAGGGGCGGGTCCTGGAAAATGAATAGGGTTGGGATCAGCATCAGGGCGCAGTACAGGGCCGAGGCCATGAAGACCGCCTGCCAGGAGAAGCCCTTCAGCCAGCTCACCACCAGGGGAGCCAGGAAGGCCCCGATATTGATCATCCAGTAGTAGATCCCGAAACCCAGGGCTGAATTGCTCTCGTTGGTGGTGCGGGCGATGGTGCCGGAGACGATGGGCTTGAAGAGCCCGGCGCCGGTGCCCATCACCAGCAGGGCCAGGAAGACGATGGCGTAGGTGGAGCTGTATCCGGCGGCAAAGTAGCCCGCTGTCAGCAGGGAGAAGGCCACCAGGAGCATGCGGCGGTAGCCGTAGCGATCCGCCAGGGCGCCTCCCAGGATGGGCAGGACGTACGTCAGGGCGTAGACCAGACTCTGGAGGAATCCCACGCTCTGTTCGGCGAAGCCAAGGCCCCCGGAGGCCTTGGAGCCCGTCAGGTAGACCGCCAGGACAGAGTTGAGGCCGTAGTACGCGCCCCGCTCAAAAAGCTCCATGACGTTGACGGTCCAGAAGGAGCGGGGGAAGCCTTGGCGGACTGGCGTTTCTGTCATGGATGGCCTTGGAAAAGGTCATTCTGGCATAGGGTGGGCACCGACTGGTCATGCCGATGCAACGCCTGAAAGCCGGAGCGGCCAGGACGGTTACCCGCCCTGGCCGCGCCTCGGTTGCTATGGCTTCAGCCTTTGCCTTTGAGGGCCTTGATCAGGATCTCCGCCAGAGGCTTGATGCGGTGAGGCTCACTCAGGTAGGCGCCCCGGGCAGCCACCAAGCGGGCCGAGGAACGGCCCAAGAGGGCGATCTCCACCAGGCCGTGGGCCTTGAGGGTGCCTCCGGTCTGCACCAGATCCACGATGCCGTCCGCAAGGCCCAGGAGAGGGGCCAGTTCCACGCTGCTGCTGAGGGGCACCAGCTCGGCGGTGAGCCCTTCCTTGGCCAGCCATGCCTCGGTGGAGCGCAGGAATTTGGTGGCGAGGCGCAGGTGGGGACGGTTCCGCAGCTCCTCCAAGGTGGTGCCCTGGGGGACGCAGAGGGACATGCGGCAGGCCCCGAATTCCAGGTCCGCCAGCTCCAGGAGGTCCATGTCCAGCTCGTCCAGGGTGTCCGAGCCCACGATGCCCAGGGCGGCGACCCCGGCAGCCACGTAGCGGGGCAGGTCGCTGCCCTTGAGGAGCAGGGCCTGGACCTCCGGCGTGGCCGTGGGGATCCGGAGCACCCGGGACTTCATGGCCACGGCATCCAGGGCCAGTGGGGTCTCCTTCAGGAGTTCCATCAGTTCGTCGCCGAGGCGACCCTTGGGATAGGCGATCAGGATGCTCATGGCTGCTCGAAGAGGTCGGGCCGGGTCTCGGCCAGGTCCAGGAGGCGGGAGAGGCGCACGCAGAAGCCCGCGGCCTGCCAGGGCTTGCCCAGCTCGGGGTAGAGGCCGTCGTAGCGGCCACCGGAGGCCAGTTCCTGCTGGGCACCGGGGGCCCAGAGGCGGAGGGTGGGGCCGGTGTAGAAGTCCAGGCCCTCGACGTCCGCCAGATCCAGGCGCAGCTCCAGGTTGGGGGGCAGGATGGGAAGCAGGCTCTGGAGGGTCTGGGCCATGTGCTGGCGCTCCAGGGTGAGGAGTTCCGCATAGGGGCTGGCGTCCAGGGCCTTGAGGGCCTCGATGCCTCCCAGTTCGGAGACCAGGGCCTGGGCGTGGGCCGTCAGGCGCTCGGCGGCGGGATGGCCTTCCAGGACCTGGCGGACCCGGTGGGGTGCCCGGCGGGAGAGGGCGGACACGACGGCCTGAGTAAGCTCGGGCGAGAGCTGCTCGGCCTCCAGGGGGCGGCGCACCAGGGCCGCGTTGCCCAGGTGGAGAATGGCATTCTTCAGGCCGATGGCGCCGGGGACTGCCATCAGAAGGCGGGCGAGTTCCAGATCCGATTCGCCGTTCGCCTTGGCTTCGATGAGTTCGCAGCCCACCTCGAAGCGCTCCACGGCCTCCCAGGGCTGGACCGGGCGGCGGAAGACCCCGCCCGCGTAGGAGATCTTGCCCGGAGGCTCGGGGAAGCGGCGGGTGACTACCCCCGCCAGGGCCACCGTGAAGTCCCAGCGCAGAGCCACCAGATCATCGCCGTCGAAGAAGCGCAGGGCATCCTGGGGGACCCCTTCCCGCATCACCAGGGAGGGATGCATCTCCCGGCACCCGCTCTTTTCGAGGAGGTTCATGAGGGCCGTCTCCCAGCGCCGGAGACGGCCGGCGGCGCGGAAGAGGAGATCGGGGAAGTGGGGGGTGCGGACTGGCATCAGGCAGGTCCTCCCGTGGCCTTGGCGTGGCGCTTGTGGAGCACTGCGATGGCCTCGTTGAGAGAGGCGCCGTAGTTCAGGAGCAGCAGGTCGAGGTGGAAGATGAGGTCCGCCGCCTCGCCCAGGAACTCCTCGCGATCATCGTTCTTGGCGGCGATGACCACTTCGCCGGCCTCCTCCACCACCTTCTTGCCGATGCGGTCCACACCCTTGGCGAAGAGCTTCTGCGTGTAGCTCCCCTCGGGGTCGGCGGCGGCCTTACGGCCCTTCAGGAGGGTCTCCAGGCGGCCCAGCCAGGGCAGGCTGGTGGGCCAGGGCTCCCCGCCGTCAAAGCAGCTGGAGGTGCCGTTATGGCAGGCGGGGCCTTCGGGCTCCGCCAGGATCAGCAGGGTGTCCCGGTCGCAATCAGGGCGGATCTGGACCAGCTTCAGGCGGTTGCCGCTGGTCTCCCCCTTGGTCCAGAGGGCCTGGCGGGAGCGGCTCCAGAAGGTCACGAAGCCGGTCTTCTGGGTGATTTCCAGGGCTTCGCGGTTCAGCCAGGCCATCATGCGGACTTCGCCGTAGAGGTCCTGCACGATGCCCGGAATGAGGCCGTCCTGATCGAATTTGAGGGTCGAGATGTCCATGTCAGCTCCGAGTCACGACGCCATGCTGCGCGAGATAGGCCTTGAGGGTGGGGATGGGCAGGATGCCCTCGTGGAAGAGGGTGGCCGCCAGTACGGCATCGGCGCCGTGCTGGAGGGCCTCCAGGAAGTGTAGATCCTTGCCGGCGCCACCGGAGGCGATGAGGGGGATGGGCAGCTTGGAGGCCTGTTCCAGCAGCTCCAGGTCGAAGCCGTCCAGGGTGCCGTCCCGGTCCATGGAGGTCAGCAGGATCTCTCCGGCCCCCAGCTCATTGAGCTGCCAGAGCCACTCGATGGCGGAGCGTTCCGTGGGCTGGGTGCCGCCCTTGAGGTAGACCCGCCACCCCAGTTCGGGATCGCGCTTGACGTCCACAGCGGCCACCACGCACTGGCGCCCGAAGGCCTCGGCCAGCTCGGTCACCAGCTCGGGGCGGTTGGAGGCGGCGGTATTGACGGAGACTTTGTCGGCACCCGCCCGCAGCAGCAGCCGTGCGTCTTCGGCGGAGGAGACGCCACCGCCCACGGTGAAGGGGATGCTCAGCTCCCGGGCCACGCCCCGGACCCAGGCTTCCCGGGTGCCCCGGTTCTCCAGAGAGGCGGCGATGTCCAGGAAGACCAGTTCGTCGGCCCCGTCCTTGTCATAGCGCTTGGCCAGCTCCACAGGGCTCCCCAGGTCCCGCAGCTGCTTGAACTGGATGCCCTTGACCACCCGGCCATCCTTCACATCCAGGCAGGGGACGATGCGTTTCGCCGGCATCAGGCACCTCCCCGGAGGGCGGCCTGGACCCGGGGGTCCTCCAGTTTGATGTGACCTTCCATCAGGGCCTTGCCGCTGATGGCTCCCAGGAGGTTCGGGATGCCTCGGAGCTGGTCGAAGTCCTCGATGGCCTTCATGCCACCGCTCGCCTGGACCTGGAAGCCGGCCTTGCCCACCAGGGCCGTGGCCTCGATGCCGGGGCCCTCCAGAGTTCCGTCCCGGCCCACATCCGTCACCAGGGCGCGGTCGATGCCCAGGTCAAGCAGGGAGCGGAAGATGGCGTCGTTGGTGCGGCCGCTGGCACTCTGCCAGCCCCGGGTGACGACCTCCAGGTTCTTCATGTCCAGGGCGGCGATGAGGCCCTTGAGGTCCGTCAGGGCCTCGGGCTTCTCCACCGCCAGGGTGCCCACCACGGCCTCGAAGCCCAGATCCAGGACCTCCTGGACGATCTCCCGGCTCCGCAGGCCGCCGCCCAGCTGGAACTGGACCGAGGGGTAGCACTTGGGGAACTCCACGAAGGCACCCTGCCGGGCCTCGCCGAAGGCGGCGTCCAGATCCACCAGGTGGATGCGGGTGGCCCCGGCGGCCATCACCTTCTCGACCCAGGACTCGGGTGAGAAATCATAGAAAGTGGCCTGGTTGCGGTCGCCGTGGCGCAGGCGCACCAGGCGGCCTGCCATCAGGTCCATGCTGGGAATCAGTTGCATGATGTCTCCCGTGTTGCGCCCATCCAGGCCAGGGCGGACTGGAGAAGCAGGAGCCCAAGGGGGCCGGATTTCTCAGGGTGGGGCTGGAAGCCCAGGGTGCGTCCACGGGCCTCCACGGCGGCGAAGTCCCGGCCGTGGGTGGCCTTCAGGATCGTGCCATCGTTGGCTTCCAGGGCGTAGCTGTGAACGAAATAGAGCCAGCCCCCGGTGGGATTCCCGAAGGCGGGATGGGCATGGTTCAGCGTCACCTGGCTCCAGCCCATGTGGGGGACCTTGACCCCAGGGCCCAGGCGCCGGACTACGCCAGGGAGCAGGCCCAGGCCGTTTTCCTTGGGGGCCTCCTCGCTGCCTTCAGCCAGGAGCTGGAGCCCCAGGCAGATGCCCAGGAGGGGACGGCCCGAGGCCACCAGTCCCGGCAGTTCCCGCCACCAGCCCCGCTGCACCAGGGAGCGCTTGGCGGATTCGAAGTGCCCTACCCCCGGCAGGACCAGGGGACCTTCATCCCCGACCTCATCGGGGCCCTGGGCCAGGCGGTAGGCCAGTCCCAGGCGATCCAGGGCCCCTTCGAGGGAGGCCAGGTTTCCTGCGTCGTAGTCGATGAGGGTCAGCATGGGGATTCCGTCAAAGGAAAAAAGGAGTCAACACAGAGGGCACAGAGAAAAGACAAGAAAGAGGGCACAGAGAAAAGCAAGAGGTTTTGAAGAGACAGACCGGAGGGCAGGGCAGAAAACCTCGCAGGAGCATGGCTCCTGGAAGCTGCGCGATGCCTGCCTGCTTTTCTCATCTTTCCTCTGTGCCCTCTGTGTTGACTCTTTTAATTCAGTTGGTGTTCACACCAGGGTTCCCTTGGTGGAGGGGACATCTTCCCCGGTGACGCGCACGGCTTGGCCCAGAGCCCGGGCCAGAGCCTTGAAGAGGGCCTCGATCTTGTGGTGGAGGTTCACGCCCCGCAGGACATCGGCGTGGAGGGTGAGGGCGCCCCGGTTGGCCAGGGCCACGAAGAACTCCCGCACCATCTCGGTCTGGAAGCCGTCGCCCATGACCAGTGGGGGCATGGGGGCCTCGAAGACACAGCAGGGGCGTCCGGAGAGATCGATGACCACCCGGGCCAGGGCTTCGTCCAGGGGCACATAGGCGTGGCCGTAGCGCTCGATTCCCCGGCGATCCCCCAGGGCTTCCTTCAATGCTTCGCCCAGGCAGAGGCCCACATCCTCCACGAGGTGGTGGCTGTCCACGGGCAGATCCCCCTTGGCCTCCAGCTGGATGCCCAGGCCGCCGTGCCTGGCGATCTGCATGAGCATGTGATCGAAGAAGGCGAGGCCTGTCTGGATGCGGGTTTCGCCGCCATCCAGGTTCAGCGTGAGCCGGATGTCGGTTTCGCCGGTCTTGCGTTGAAGGGTGGCACTTCTCATGCGGACTCCCTTTGGAGGACGGGCAGCAGTTCACGGAGGAAGGCGAAGGAGAAATCTTCGGGCCGCTCGAAGCGTTGGCGCTCCGGGCCGATGGCGGCAAAGCGCCAGCGCAGTTCGGGACGGATTTCGGCGGCCCGGCGCAGGCAACTGGCGTCATCCACCGTATCCCCGGCGAAGACGATGTCCGTGGCCTGGAAGGCGTCCGCCAGCTGGAGGAGCCCGCAGGGAGAGGGCTTGCGGAGGTGGGGGGCCCGGTCCGGGATGGCGGGCAGCTCGAAACCGAGGACCCGCCAGGCCATGGCCAGCTCCTCAGGCGGTCGGCCCGTCAGAATGGCCAGCTCGAAACCCGTGGCCTGAAGCTCCTCCAAGGTGGCGAAGGCCTTTTCGAAGGAGATGGTGTCCTCATAGTGGCGCTGCACCACGGGCTTGACCAGATCCTCCAGCACGGCGATCCGGGGTTCCAGTTCCGGGAAGCCCTCGCCCATGGCGGCTTCGATCCGGGGGACCACATCCTGGTCGCCGAAGGCTTCGGCGAGGGCCAGGGCACCGGCGGCCAGCTTGAAGTCATTGTTGAAGCCCCCCAGGCGCTTGAATGCCCGGAAGGAGGCATCACCCCAGGGCAGGGTGGGGCGGAGTTCTGACACGGTGCGGGCCACGGCCTCCATGAAGCTGCGGTCAGCGTCAATGAGCACCCCGTCGATGTCCAGGGCCAGAAGGCGGCGGACCGGACCACTGACGGAGGGAGAGGGCGGGGGAGCGTCCAGTTCCAGGTTGGGAAGCGCGGCAAGGCGCGCCGGGGCGCCCAGGAGGAGGCCCAGATCCGTGCCATCCACCCGGCGCAGCAGGAGGGTGTCCAGATCGCTGTCCACCGCCATCCGCTGGTTGGGTTCGCCCGGCTGGAGGGCGCTTTCATCCACCAGTTTGACGGTGTTGCCAAAGGTGCCAAGCACGGATGCCTTCAAGGCCTCCGGGGAGGTCCCCAGGAGCAGACCCCCTTCGGGAGCCCCAAGACGCAGGCGCAGGGCTTCGGTGGAGGAGGTGGCGGGGGAAGGGGTCATGGCTGCTCGTCAGGCTGGGAATGGGCGAAGCGCAGCCTCCCGGGGGAGGCGGGACGGCGCGACAAGGAGGCGCGCCTACTTCTGATTATGACCGGAGCGCAGGGTTGCGCTGCGGCCGTGATGCACCAATCCTTCGGCCTGGGCAAGCTGGTCGACCCAGGGGGCCATGGAGGCTGCGTCGGCGGGGCTGAGCCTGAGGAGGCTCTGGCGCTTGAGGTAGGTCGCCACGCCCAGGGGGCTGGCGAAACGGGCGCTGCGATCCGTGGGGAGGACGTGGTTGGGCCCCGCGCCATAGTCGCCGAAGGCTTCGGCGCTGGAGGTGCCCAGGAAAAGGGCGCTGGCGGTGGTCAGGTCCGGCAGCCAGGATTCGGGATCCTCGACGCAGACTTCGAGGTGCTCAGGGGCCCAGGCCTGGGCGAACTCCACGATCAGCTCGCGGCTGGTGTGGATCAGGCGGCCGTGGGCCTGGATGCTCTGCTCCAGGATGGCGCGGCGGGGGGAGGCCTCGATGCGGGTTGCCAGTTCCTTGGCGACGGCCTCCAGGAGATTGCGGTCCTCGCTCAGGAGGACGGCGGCGGCGTCGGGGTCGTGCTCAGCCTGGCCCAGCAGATCCTCGGCCACCCAGGCGGGATTGGCGCTGCCATCCGCGATGACCAGGAGTTCCGTGGGGCCCGCCAGGGCGTCGATGCCGCAGGTGCCCACCAGCTGGCGCTTGGCTTCGGATACAAAGCGGTTACCGGGGCCGGTCAGGATGTCCACCGCGGGTTCGCCGAAGGCCATGAAGCCCAGTCCCTGGGCGCCCCCGAAAGGATAAAGCTCGGTGAGTCCCAGTTCGGAGGCGCAGGCCAGGACCAAGGGGTCGATGCCCCATGCGCCCGGAATGGTGGTCTCAGGTTTGGGGGGCGTGACGCCCACGATGCGTCCGACGCCCGCTACCTGGGCGGGAATGACGGTCATGGCCAGGGTGGAGGGGTAGAAGGCCCGTCCTCCGGGGATGTACACGCCGGCACGCTTCATGGGGACCCAACGCTCGCCAACGCTGCCGCCACCGGGCAGGCTCAGGTTGAGGTCCTGCAGGCAGCTGCGCTGGCCTTCCGCAAAACGACGGATATTGGCGATCATCGAGCGCAGAGCCGACATCAGCTCGGGCCGCTCGCGGTCCAGGCGGGTCCGTGCTTCCAGGAGCGCCGATTCGGGCACCCGGAGACGATCGGGATCCAGGGCCACGCGATCCAGTTTTCCGGTCCAGCGGATGGCGGCCTCTGCCCCCTCGGAGCGGACTTCACCCAGGATGGTCGAAACCGTCCTGCGGGTATCCTCCTCCGTCTCCGCACTCCTGGCGAGGGCAGCTAGCCATCGGGGCAGTTCCGCCCGGTCAGTCAGATCAAGAATGGAGATGAAGTAACACCTGTGCACCTCGAAGGGGTTCCAAGCCTTTAGGATGCCAGCGGTATCTAGATCCTTCAACACATTGCTTTACGTGGTATCCGATCCGCCTGCCATGAACGAGGGGGACCGGGCCAGGCCGGGGCTCAGGTCTGGGCACTGCGGTGTAGACTGAAGGCCAGTCTTGAAAAGCGAGGTTCCCTCGTAATATCACTTGACTGGTCATATCAGTTGTATTTCCATGGTCGAGGAGGAAATCCCAAATGATGATTATCGGTGAACTCATTAACACCAGCCGTAAGGCCATCCGCGAGGCTGTAGAGGCCAGGGATGCGGCCTATATCCAGAAGGTTGCTCTGGAGCAGGCTGAGGCTGGCGCCACCTATCTCGACGTCAACTGCGGCAACATGATCGGCCAGGAACTGGAGCTCATGCAGTGGCTGGTGGAGACCATCCAGGCGGTGACGGATCACCCGCTCTGCATCGACAGCCCCGATGAAAAGGCGCTGGAAGTGGGCCTCAAGCTCCTGAAGCCCGGCTACAAGCCCATGATCAACTCCATCAACATGGAGAGCCATCGCTTCAAGACCGTCCTGCCCCTGGTCAAGGAATACAAGGGCAAGGTTGTCGCCCTCTGCATCGAAGATGCCGGTATGCCCAACACGGCCGAGGATCGCCTTCGCATCGCCACGGACCTGGTCGAGGGCCTGGGCAAGGAAGGCATCGTTCAGGACGACATCTACATCGATCCCCTGGTGAAGCCCCTCAGCACCAACGATGGCAGCGGCGTCGAAGTCCTGGAGTCCATCAAGCTGATCCGTGCGCGCTTCCCTGAAGTCCACTTCACCTGTGGTCTGAGCAACATCTCCCACGGGCTGCCCAACCGTCCCGTCCTGAACCGCCTCATGGTGGTCCAGACCATGACCGTCGGCATGGACGGCTACATCCTGAACCCCTGCGACAAGAACATGATGGGCATGATCTATGCCTCCCAGGCTCTGCTGGGCAAGGACAAGTTCTGCGGCAGGTACCTCAAGGCCCACCGCAAGGGCCTCTACGAGTAGTTCTCAGTGCCTGGTTGTCGGAAGGGCCTGCACCAAGCAGGCCCTTTTTTGTGAGAAGCTTCCCCCATGCCCCGTACGCTTGTCGATGAGTTCACCAGTCTGGAAGAGGCTGCCACCTTGGACCGGGTTAGGGAGCTTTTAGATGGTCATCAGAAGGCCGCGGATATTCTGGTCATGCTGCAGATGGGCTTGGAAATCGTAACCCGGCGGTATGACCGGGGCGAATATGCCGTCTCGGATATGGTCATGGCCACGGAGATCTTCGGGAGAGCCCTGGGCTGCCTGGGGCTGTCCCCCACCCGTCCGCGGGCTGGCCGGATGGGCAGCATTGTCATCGGAACCGTCCATGATGAGCACGATCTAGGGAAGAACCTCCTGGGCATCATCCTCGGTGCCTCGGGGCTGCGCGTGATCGATCTGGGGGTCAGGGTGCAGCCGGTGGACTTTCAACGCGCCGTGCGGCATTACCACCCCAAGTTTGTGGGGATCTCCTGTGCATCGAGTCTTGGGTTCCAGGTGATGCGGCACTGTGTGGAGGCGATCCGCCGGGCTGATCTGCGTCAGGAGATCAGGATCATGGTGGGTGGGGCAGCCTGTGATGAAAACAGTTCCGCATGGGCGGGGGCGGATGTCTTCTGCCGGACCCCCCGGGAGGCGGTGGCGTACTGTCGCGCCCTGCGTTCCCGCTGGAAGGTCATCCCAGGCGGCCCAGGGCATTCTCCAATTCCCTGACGCCGGGGCGTTCTTCGAGCGCTTCGCTCAGGAAGTCCCGGGCGGCCTGGATGCCCGAGGCTTCCGCCAGGGTGTCGGCCAGTAGCAGGGCGGTGCGAATGTCCTCTGGGCTCGTTTCGAGGACTGTACGGTAGGACTGGATGGCTTCCTCGTGGGCCCCCTTGAGGCGGCAGACACGGGCCAGACCCAGCAGGGCCGGCTTTTCGGGGCGATTGGCGAGGACGCGCCGGAAGAGCTCTTCGGCTTCTGAGAGGAGCGAAAGGCGAAGGAAACAGTCGGCTGCCCGGGTGATGACCTGATGGTTGTCCGGGTCCAGCTTCAGCATGATTCGCCAGTAAGGTGCCGCCTGTTCGAATTCGCCGAGCCCTCTCAACGTGTCAGCCATGCCGAAGATGGCGTAATGATTGCTCGGTGCGCTTTGGAGAGCTGCCTCGAAACAGGCTTTGGCCCTTTCAAATCGGAGCTGTTTGCGGTGGATGTTACCCACCATGGTCTGGATATTGACCAAGCTCGGGTCGAGCTTGATAAGGGGCTCCCAATACTCAACGGCCTTGGCCAGATCCTGCTCCCGGAAGTAGAGGTCACCAAGGCCCATGAGGGCATAGCGGTTGTTGGGATTCATCTCCAGGGCGCGGGTGTAGCACTGGATGGCGTCTTCCCGCTCTCCCAGTTTTTTGTGGGCATCCCCAAGGCGGACGATCATGGAAACGTCCCGGGGTTTGATGGTGAGGCAGTGCTTCCAAATGGCGATGCATCTGGCGAAATCCTTGAGGCCGCGATGGGCATCAGCCAGACCTCTGAGGGCCAACAGATTGTCGGGTTCCCTTTCCAGGGCTTCCTTGAAGCAGGTCACGGCCTCGTGGAAGGCCTTCTTCTTTCTGTGGGTTTCGCCTGTTTCGATCCAATTCTGGGCGTTCATGATTACTTTGTATCACGAGGGCGATGTCAATGCGAGTCTGCCTTTGGCTGAAAAGGCATCCAGATTATTGAATATTGAGAGAGTAATAAAATTGAATCATATTTATGCTTCAAGGTGTGGCATAATTCCTTTGGCCCAAAACCTTCTGATCACATCCGGCGCCAGGGAGGTTGGGTAGACGGGGTGCCCTATGGAAATGTTTAAAAATAAGTTAATTGTAGTTGAGGACGACCCCGCCACGCGCCTCCTGATTCGTTCGGTTCTCTTCAAGAGTGGGTATCAGGTCCTCGAGGCGAACTCTGGGGAGCAGGCCCTTGAATTGTGTGCATGTGAAGGCCCTATCCTGGTGGTCCTCGATATCGGATTGCCCGGGATGGATGGGTTTGAGGTGTGCCGGACCCTCAGAGCCTCCGGGAGGAGACAGGGCATCCTCATGCTGACGGCCAAGGAGGGCGACCAGGACAAGGTCGAGGGCCTTGATGCCGGGGCTGATGACTATATGGTGAAGCCCTTCAATCCCCGGGAACTGGTGGCCAGGGTGAAGGCTGTGCTTCGACGCCTGCATCCTCTAAACTCCTCGAACGAACCCCTGCTTTTCAAGGGGTTGCGCCTGGAGCCCGAGAACCGCCGGGTTTTCAGGGATGGGCTGGAAGTGAGGCTCACGCCGAGGGAATTCAATCTGCTATCCAACCTCCTCAAAGCCTCGGGTCGGGCCATGAGCCGCGAGGAACTCACGGACGCCCTTTGGGGGATCAACCACTTCGGAAGCCCCAAGCTCCTGGATGTTTATGTGCGGCGGCTCCGGGAGAAGATCGAGACTGATCCCTCAGCCCCTCAGCTTATCCAGACCGTATGGGGGTACGGATACGCCTGCCGGTGAAGCAGGTAGACTGATCTCCATGGAGTCTACCAAGCCCACCCCCTTCGAAGCCCCCAAGGGATTCGAAACCAAGTTCCGGGATCTTCCCCTTCGCCTCGCGGCCTTTGAGGGACCGCTGGATCTGCTTCTCTACCTGATCCGGGAGCACAAGCTGGAGATCCTCGATCTGCCCATGGCGGATGTGACCCGGCAGTACATGGACTTCCTGCTCCTCATGGAGGAGCTGAACCTGGAGATCGCCGCGGAATTCGTGGCCATGGCGGCCCATCTCCTTCAGATCAAGTCCCGGATGCTCCTGCCTTTGCCCCCCAAGGAGGATGGCGAGGAGGAGGATCCCCGGGAGGAACTGATCCAGCGCCTATTGGATTACCAGCAGGTCAAGGAGGCCGCCCAGGAACTCTCGGGCCGGGAGGCGGAGTGGCGCTCCGTGGTCTTCACCCAAGGGCTCGACATCCTGGAGCATGCCAAGGTGGAGGATGAGCCCATCCAGGCCACCCTCTTTGATCTCCTGGGGGCCTATCGCGATGCCCTCAAGCGTCTGCTGCCCCCGCCCCCAGTGGAGGTCCGGACCCCTCCCAAGACCCTGGATATGCGAATCGCCGAGGTGATCGGTCACCTGCAGGCAGGCCAGTGGGCCTCCTTTGGGGGTCTTCTGGGCACCTCGGTTACCCGGGACGACCTGGTCCTCACCTTTCTGGCCCTCCTGGAGCTGGTGCGCACCGGGCGGGTGAAGCTGGTCCAGGGCGAAGCCTTCGGGGAGATCAGGGTGCAGGCCTCATAGCCACTGCGCGGACGGGACAGCCGTCGGCTTCCGGCAGGGGCAGGGGGAGGCAGGAGAACAGAAAGGGCTCGGTGCCGATGGCCCCCAGGCCCCGCAGATTCTCGATGAGGCAGATGTCCCGGGACAGGAATGCCCGATGGTTTGGAAGGCTCTGGCTCGCCACGGGATCCAGGGAAGGGGCATCGACACCGATGCCTGCCAGGTCAAAGGTGGCCAGCCAGGCGGCAGCCTCTGGCTCCAATACCGGGAAGCCCTGGAAGTACGCGGGGGCACCCCAATGGGCATCCCATCCCGTGTGCAGCAGGACGAAGCGGGCTGCCCGGATGCGGCTTTCAAAGGGGTTCAGGTCCTGGAGGCGGATCTCGGCCCCAGCCTGCACGGAGATGACCAGGCCCGTTCCGATGAAGTGCTCTGCCGGGAAGGCGTCAAGGGTCTTGGCCCCAGGGAGGAGGTGGCCCGGAGCATCGATATGGGTGCCGGTGTGAGAGGCCATGGCGAGCCAGTGCTCCGCATAGCCTGCCTTTTCCACGGAGGCCAAGGGCTCCAGATTCGGTGCTGGGGTGCCCGGGAACAGAGGCATGCCGACATGGATGGGGTGACTGAGGTCGAGGACGCGCATGCACCATTTGAACCTGAATCAGGGAAAAGTCGTCCCACCTCTGCCGCTATTCTGGGTTCCACGGCGCCTGGAGATACGACATGACCCTGACCGAAACGATCACCCAATGGGCCCACGAACAGCATTGCCAGAAGGCCGTGAAGAGCCTGGTACGCAACGGCTTCACGGCTGTCTACTGCGAGGGGGCGGTCCAGGCCCGTGAATATCTTCTGAGGGAGGCTGAGGCGGCCATCACCATCGGCTTTGGCGGTTCCCGCACCCTGGCCGATCTCGAGGTTGAGGAAGCCCTTCGTCTCGCAGGCAAGGAAATCCTGAATCATGGTCTGCCGCACCTTGCGCCCGGGGAAAAGCTGGCTGTGATGCGTCGCCAACTCACCTGCGACCTCTTCCTCACCAGCACCAATGCCCTCACCCTGGAGGGTCACCTCGTGAATATTGACGGCAACGGCAACCGGGCAGGGGCCATGTTCTTCGGGCCCCGGAAGGTCCTGATCGTGGTTGGCCGGAACAAACTGGTGGATGGCGACGCCCAGGCGGCCCTCCATCGGATCGCAACCTGGGCAGCACCGGCCAACGCCAAGCGCCTCAACCGCCGCACCCCCTGCGCTGAGACCGGCCTCTGCTCCGACTGCAGTTCCCCCGAGCGCATCTGCCGCGTGACCACGATCCTGACCCGCAAACCCAGCTACACGGATGTGCATGTGCTGGTGGTCAACGAGGAGATGGGGTTCTAGTTGCGCTTCAGCATCATGGCCTTGGCCAGCCTGGCCGTCATACCCCGGGGCGAGAAGCGGATGGCAAAGGCCATCAGGCGGTTCCGCCATCCTGTGACCCTGAGCCTGCGGCCCGCCAACAGGGCCTGGACGCCGGAGCGGGCCACTGCGTCCGCAGCCATGGCATCCCTGAAGAGGAAGGAGCCCACCATGGCAGCCCGCTCGGCGAAACGGGTTCGGGTGGGCCCGGGGCAGAGGGCGGTTACGAAGACACCGGTACCCGCAAGCTCCTCCGCCACGGCCTCACTGAAGCTGAGGACGTAGGCCTTGGTGGCGCCGTAGGCTGCCATTCCCGGGCAGGGCTGGAAGGCCCCGGTGCTGGCGACATTGAGGATCCGGCCATGCCCTCGGGCAACCATGGCCGGGAGGAAGGCGCGGGTCAGCAGGGTGAGGGCGGTGACATTGAGGTGGACCATGGCGGCCAGTCTCTCAGGGCTTTCCCTCTCCAAGGGGCCGGACAGCCCGAATCCGGCGTTGTTGACCAGGATCTCCAGTTCCCTGGAGCCCACCTGGGTGACCAGGGCTTCAATGCCACCCGGGGCTTCCAAGTCGACGATCTGGATTTCCGCTGCCCCCCCCGTCGCCAGGACCTGGTCGGCCACGGCCGTCAGCCGCTCCGCATCCCGGCCCGAGAGGATGAGGTCGAAGCCTCTCCGGGCCAGTTCCAGAGCGATCTCAGTGCCGATGCCGGAGGAGGCGCCGGTGACCAGGGCCAGGGGATGGGCTTCATGCATGGGAAGGCTTTCGGGAGGGGCCATGTCCATCATGGCGGGGCTTCAGGTCAGGCGCGCAAGCAGGCTTCGGGTCACCTGGATCGTCCGGTCGATCTCTGCATCCGTATTCTCGAAGCCCAGGGAAAATCGCAGGGTCTGGCGGGCCTCCTGGTCCGGGATGCCGAGGGCTTTCAATACAAAGGAGGGCTCCCGGCTTTCCGAACTGCAGGCCGACCCCACGGAGACGGCAATGCCCTCCAGATCCAGGTTGAGGAGGAGGTCCTCCCCGAGGATCGGAAGGCCCACGTTCACGGTATTGGGTAGGCGCAGGGTGGGGTGGCCGTGAAGCCGGACACCGGGGATGGCCAGAAGGCCTTCTTCCAGACGGGTCCGCAGGGCCGTGATCCGTTCCATGTTTCTGTCCATGTGCTTTGCCGCCCATTCGCAGGCTATGCCGAAGCCGACGATTCCCGGGAGATTCTCTGTCCCGGCCCTCAGGCGCCGCTCCTGGGAACCTCCCTGGATCAAGGGGCGGAGGGGCAGGGCACGCTTAACGAAGAGGGCCCCCACGCCCTTGGGGCCGTGGAGCTTGTGGGCGGAAAGGCTCAGCAGGTCCACGTCCAGGCTTCGCACATCCAAGGGAATCCGGCCCGCGGCCTGGACCGCATCCGTGTGCACTAGAATGCCGCGGCTCCGGGCCAGGTCGGCGGCTTCGGCCACCGGCTGGAGTGTGCCCAGGTCATTGTTGGCGGCCATAAGGGAGAGGAGGCTGATGTCAGGCTTCAGCGCCGCCTCCAGGGTGTCCATGCGCAGGATGCCCTGCGCATCCACTGGAAGATAGGTGACTTGGGTGCCTGCGGCTTCCAGGAATCGGCAGGTGTTGAGGATGGCTGGGTGTTCGATGACGCTGGTCGCAATGGCGGTGCCGGGTGTCGCCACGCAGCGCAGGGCCTGGTTGTCGGCCTCGGTGCCGCTGGCGGTGAAAATGATCTCCTCGGGGCTGGCCTTGATGAGGGCTGCCACCTGCTCCCGGGCCCGGTCCAGGAGGCGGCGGGCCCGCTGGCCGAAGGCATGGACACTGGAAGGGTTGCCGAATCCGTCCCGCAGGCAGGCCACCATGGCCTCCACGACCTCCGGCAGAGGGCGGGTGGTGGCGTTGTGATCGAGGTAGATGCGTTCCAAGTCCATACTCCCTATCCATCCTAGGGCGGAAACCTCTTTCGTATTCAAGGTTACGCGTTCAAAGGCAAGGTTTCCCGTGGGTTATTGAAGCATGCTGACTCCCGGGCCAGCGAGGCATGATCCTCTAACTGAAAGCATCCGCTTCCCAAAACGGTTAAGATGGAACACGGACGGACGCCGTCCAACTTGCTCCGGCATCTCGTTCCCAGGTGTTTGCCCTTCGTTTACCCATTCCCAGGTGACCCATGTCCAAAGCCAAGAAATCCCCAACGACGTTGCCTGCCGGTGTCCGTCCGATCAAGCGTCTGATGGCGGCGAACCGTTCGGAGATCGCGGTGCGGATCATCCGGGCGGCGCACGAGCTGGAGCTGAAGGCGGTGGGGA
>Ga0316602_10000356_pt1 | contig 29064 bp, 35 predicted proteins | sample OWC_soil_day10_C_FD_203103 | JGI IMG/M metagenome (GOLD analysis project Ga0316602, IMG submission 203103) | Wetland soil microbial communities from Old Woman Creek delta, Ohio, United States - OWC_soil_day10_CT | ecosystem: Environmental > Terrestrial > Soil > Wetlands | place: USA: Ohio... | reverse complement strand
ATTACTTGATGATCTGATGCCGTGGTCAGCGGATGTACAAAGCGAATGTAAGAGGTAAGGCTCAGGATTGGTTATTATAACTGATCCTGTTTTTGATTTTAGAGGCACTCTTTTATTAAGCGCTTACGTTAAAAACTTCAAAAGTAGTTTTTAACTCCAAAGTTAGAAAATCTGTTTTAAACGTTGGGTTTCATAAAGACACGGAGTAGATTGAATAATCTTTTAGGAGGGGAGGTGTATATCTAAGAAAGTGGTTTACAGAAAAAAACAGTGGGGGTGATAGTTATTGGAATAATAAGAAAAAGGGTTGCTCTACTAAGTGCATTAGTGGCAGTAATAAGTGTTCCCATGTCAAGCTATGGAGAGTGGAAACAAGAAAGTGATCGCTGGCGTTATGAAGCAGATCAAGATTATGTGATAAGCGACTGGAGGTTGATTAATAATACCTGGTATTACTTTGACAATTCTGGGTACATGGTAACGGGATGGCAAAAAATATTTGGAAAATGGTATTTCTTAAACCCAGCATCAGAGGATCAAAAGGAAAGATGCTGACCGGCTGGCAATGGATTGATGGAAAATGTTATTACCTATCTCATGAAACCACATCAAATTATCCATTAGGATCTATGTATCAGGATACAGTTACACCGGACGGATACCTGGTGGAGCTTTCAGGTGCATGGACGAATGGTAATGGTACGGTGCAATATGAAGCTGGAAAAGGAATTCAAACAACATCAGCAGCCTCAAAAAAAACCACCAGGTTTTACAGTGGTGGAAGCAGTTCTGGAGGTTTCCAATCAGGGACAAAGACCAGTAGTAGGGAAAACCAGGAAGAAACGTTGGGAGAAGAGGATATTGTGGAATCATCGATCCCTTCTGATGCACAGCAGGCGGAAGATCAAGACGAAGTGCAGGAATCGGAGTTGCTTGGTTATACCATTAAATATATGGATATTGAAAACAAAGCAGTCCTAAAACTGGTGACAGGAAAAGACGTAAAGAATGCGGAGATTGTGATTGATGATCAGGATATTGATGGCTATGAAATATGCAATGATCAGAAAGAACAGTTTCATCTTGTAACAGATAAAATGACTGTCAACATCTATTATTCCAAAATAGAGTCGGCCTCCCCTTCTGAAGCTCAAAAGGTTTCATGGAAGCTTTATTTTGTGGAGCAGGATAATCACGGCAATGAGATTTTTAAATCCCAGAGCGGTCAGACTGAGGAAGATACGGAGCTTTTCGTTGATTTTCCTGAGACCATTTTAGGGACAGATAACTACTATTACTAAGCTGACTGGAACGGGAAAGAATCAGGCAGATACTTTTACGTATCATGTGAAATTCACAGATCAGGCAGGATCGGTATTAGTTGGTTACCAGGCATTCACCGGATCTGAAACAGGGAGAATCAAGGGAGAAGGAGACATCTCACTTACCGGGGACGGATTTATTACCTTTTCCGGTCTGACCTATGGGATTGGATATGAAATCACGAAAAACGAAGCCGACGACTATGAACCGGGAGAGGAAAGTATTACCGGAGAAATCCAGAAAAACTTCCAGAGCGCCGTATTTAAAAGCAACCGGTATGATGAATCAATCCGGGAGATTTTAACAGCTGGAGGAAGTTATCAACTTACGGAAACAACAACTTATAGTGATGGAAGTATCCTTACAAGCGGTGCATACCGATTCGAAGTAAGCGTTTCAGGAGTGATTGATAACGTTGATATGGAAGATCGGACGATAAAGCTGTACTTCTCCAAGATTGACCAAGATACGGGTAAGGAACTCTCCGGAGGCAGCTATCAGCTGGTTAATGCAGAGACAGATGAAATAATTTATGAATTTACCAAGGAGGAAGAGTACGTAGAAATCCCAGCAGAATTTATAACACCTGGAAAAGAATATATCTTCCAGGAGGCCAGTTCCCCAGATGGCTACGCTTACGAAAAAGATATCAGATTTATTGCAGAAGACAGCGGAATTTCTGAAACCATTATCATGGAGGATCAGAAGACAGAAGTGAATATTTTAAAATCGGATGCAGAATCAGGAGAACTTTTAAGCGGTGGGCGGTTTGCTATCAGGGAAAAGGATACTGGCATATTGATCAAAGAATTTACACCAACCGGAGAACTAGTTATTTTTACGGGGCTTTTAATTGCCGGCAGAACCTATGAACTTTCTGAGGAGGAGCCTCCTGCCGGATATGCCTACAGTGAGAGTGTGACATTTACTATGCCGGAAAAAGCGGAAACTATAACCGTCATTATGAAAGATCAAAAAACGGAAGTTGAAATTCAAAAACTGGCCAAATCTCTGACGGAGTGTACTCCTTATGAAGCAGCACATTCTCTATCCGGAAGCACGCTTCAGATCTTAAATGAGGACAAAACAGCTGCAAAGGCGGTCCGTGATGGAAATGGTATAACAGCTGGTGAGGATTTAATCTTTACAACTAGAAGTCAATTTGAGGTATTTAAAGGGCAGCTGATTGCCGGAAAAAACTATTGGCTCCATGAATTGAGACCAACAGATGGCTACGCCTATGCGGAAGATGTTTCCTTTACTGTCAGTTTAAATGGGGAAAGGAATACTGTGGTTATGATTGATGAACCGACCCATGTAATCCTCTCCAAAAATGCAATTACCGGCAGCGAAGAACTTCCAGGCAATTATATGAGTGTAATAGACAATGAAAATAAAGTAATAGATGAATGGGTATCTTGTGAGCAGCCTCATGAAATTATTAGAAAGCTGATAGCTGACGAAACTTATCATCTTATTGAAAATAAGCCAGCTGCCGGATATGCCTATGGAGAGAAAGTTACCTTTACTGTCAGTAGAGATGGAAGTGTAGATCAGGTAGTAATGAGAAATGTTGCAACAAGAGTCCGTATTAGAAAAGTGGATTCATCTGGTAAAATTTTAAAAGGAGCCACTTTACAAATATTGGATCAGCAAAAAAATGTAATTGTTCCAGATTTTATATCAATAGAAGAACCAATAGATATCACAGGAAAATTAGTGGCAGAAAGAACTTATTATCTCCATGAGGTAAATGCTCCGGCCGGATATTTCCTTTCCTCTGACATAGCATTTACTGTTCCAAAAGATCCCAGATTATTGGAGATCATTATGACAGATCCCAAGCAACAAAACCCAGACCCGGATAAAATGTATCTCTTCAAAACTGATGCAGAAACAGGACAGGGGATTAAAGGAGTGGAATTTTTTATTTACCGCCCTAACGGAAGCTTATATCTGGCTGTTAATACTGGGGAGGATGGATACGCAAAATTCAATATGCCGGAAAATGGGACCTATACATACAAAGAGACAAAGGCAGCTCCTGGCTACCTTGCAACAGATCATACGTATTCCTTCACCATAAAAAATGGTGAGGTATCAGGAAACAGTATCGTATCCGTTGTTAATTACCTTTCACCTGAAGTGATAATCCAAAAGGCAGATACTCAAACAATGGAAAGATTAGCTGGAGCTGAGCTGGAGATCAGAAACGAAGCTGGAGAGCCGGTATTGAAAGGAATAACAGATAAAAATGGCATTATTTCATTTCATCCGATCCGATCTGGACAATACACTGTTCATGAAATAAAAGCTCCGGAAGGGTATAGAAAGACTGATTCCTGCCTGACTATTTACGTAACGGACGACGGAACAGTAACAGGAGAACTCACAATGTTTAACAGTCCGGAGCGAGGAAAGAAAAAAGGCATTATAACTGCAAAATATCAATCTAACTTATCCGGTCTTGGAATTACCAGTCATAAAAAAACGAGATTTTGGAACTTGCTGAGCAAACTACCCAAAACAGGGGATGCAGGCCTTAGAGGAGGATTAATCTTGAGTCTGGGTCTGTTGGTTATTGTATCTGGTATTACTATCATAAAGAGAAGAAAATATAAGAAAGGTGAAAAATAAGTATCTATCCGGAAGTACGTCTCAGATCTTAAATGAGGACAAAACACTGCAAAAGAGATTCGTAATGGATATGGTATAACAGCCGGTATCTTGTTTAAATTCCATATATAAATTGTATCTAAATAAATATTGTGGTAAAATAAGTTAAAATCCATAAAAGGAGGAATATCTTAATGAACGAAGAAGTATTAAATTATGTAGTTGAAAAATCACATGAATTAATTAATGCACCATCATGCAGCAAGGAAGCAAAAGCTGCTGCACAGTCATGGCTGGATGCAATTGGAACGGAAGAGGAAGCGGCTGAAACAAAAAGATACATAGAAGAACTGGAAGCGGATATTATACCAATTGATGCTTTAATCGGTTTTGCAGAATCTGAACATGGAATTCAGATTTTTGGAGAGGATACCGCAAAGAATATTGCTGGTCATGCAAAAAAAATCAAGTCAGAGGGAGCAATCTATTGTGATTGCCCGGCTTGCTCAGCGGCAACTGCAATAGTTGAAAAGAAGGATCTTATTATTAAATAGGTTATATTAAGGATATAAATTTAAATTACTCAGAATGTTAGGAAAAAACCTCGCGGATTGAATGCCACCAGCAAGCTATAATTTTTGTTTTGCTTGTTGGGAATCACATTAAAAATCGGAGGTTTTTTATTATTCTGGATTAATCACATTTTAGAAGTACTATGAAAAACGGAGGAATATGTAGGATGTTATTTTTTAGTATTGTAAATTTGATTTTATTATTAATTGGATTATTTGTAATGGGAATGTGCTTATATGCTTTATATCTTGCTATAAAAGCACTAAAGATTTATATTAGAAAAAATTCATGATATTTTCATTCCAGAAGTATTAATTAAAACAAAAAACCCCGTAAACACGAGGTTTTCCAACAGCTTCCGGGGGGACTCGAACCCCCGACCCACGCATTACGAATGCGTTGCGCTACCAACTGCGCTACGGAAGCAATTCTGCTGTTCGACACAGTGCCGAACCTTTGACAGTATAACAAAAACAAGGTGAAAAATCAACCCTTTTATGAAAAAAATCTTAGTTAATGTAATCGTTGCCAAACGTTCCATATAAAGCTATAATTAACAAAAAACAACAACTGCAAATATCTGATTCCTATCGATGAAAATAAGGCGGTGAATCTATGCACAAAGAAATAATAAGAGAACACATCTATGTTGATGGAAGAGTCCAGGGTGTCGGCTTCCGTTTTCGAACCATGCAGTTTGCCATTCAGTTAAAACTGACGGGATGGGTGAGAAATCTTGATGATGGCCGTGTTGAGATGGAAGTACAGGGGGAACGGGAGAAAATTGATCATTTATTTGAGATATTGAAAGGGGAACGTTTTATAGAGATTCATCAGTTTGAGGCGGATTTAATACCTGTAAAGCATGAGTCTGGGTTTCAGGTTAGATGAAACAGAAAATTCTTATAATCCCGGTAAATACAAGGAAACTCGTATTTACTGGGATTTTTGTGTTACAAGACTAACGTGTATAGACGATGAACTGCAACATCGGATTTCGAACATGGGATAGACGGATATTGCATTTACGGTCATTCATTTATCCCGTATAATGAACCCATAAACAAGAAATGGTTATGAGGTTAAGAAGAATTGGAGTAATTACACTGGCTGCACTCATGACAGCAGGTACGCTGGCAGGTTGTTCAGCCAAAACAGCAACGACTGAAACAACAAATGCCCAGACGACGACAGCAGCAGAAACAACAGCGGCATCATCTGACACAAAGGCTGCAAGCGGGGAGAAAACCGTGATTAACATCTGGTCGAAGGATCGCCATGACGCATCCTATGTACAGGAAAAGGTTGATCAGTATAACAAAACCAATACAGATAATATTCAGGTAAATTACCAGCTCTATACGGACAATTACGTTCAGGCCATTGATATGGCAGTACAAAGCGGTGAGCTTCCTGATATCATGGTTCAGCAGGAACAGATGTTTGATAAATAGGTCAACGAAGGCCAGTGGGCAAACCTCTATGACTTTATGGAATATCTTCTGGAGTCTTTAAAGAAAAGCCGGGCCAGAGATATTTTTGTGATTGATATGTTTCCCAACAAAGGTCCGATTGCACTGGATCAGGACTCCGCTTATTATCGGCATTACCGAAGCTTTAAGGAAATAGTAAGACAGGCGGCATTAAAAGTGGGAGATCACAGATTTCATCTGGTGAAAGGGGAAGAGATATTAAAGGATTTCACATATTTGAGCACGGATCTGCTTCACCCTTCTGATAACGGACATATACGTATGGGAGCGAATCTGGCAGACCAATTAACAGGAAGAGGAAAAGGAGTTTTGCAGCATGAAAGAGCAATATGATATAATCGTGGCAGGAGGTGGTCCATCAGGCGTGGCAGCAGCTGTAGCAGCCTCCAGAAATGGCTGTAATACATTGATAATAGAGCAGGAAGCTTATTTTGTGGGTATGGCAACCATAGCCGGTGTACCTGCATTTGGTCCTTTTACAAATGGGAAAAAGGATCTAATTGGGGGGATTGGACGGGAAATTTTAGAGGCGTTAAAAAAAGATGGATATGAAAGCCCCTTTTATGACCATAAGCCAGACCGAATAGAAGGAATAGACTGGTATTCCATCGATCCGGAGCATTTAAAACGAGTCATGGATGATCTGGTAATGGGCAGCGGCTGTGATGTGCTGTTTCACACAACAGTCACAGAAGTCAGATATAAAGATGGAAAAATCGAAGCAGTCAGAGTCTACAACAAAGGGGGATTTAAATGGATCGAGGCAGACTACTTTATCGACTGTACTGGATATGGGGATTTGGCAGCGATGGCAGGAGCGATGTGGGAATATGGAGATGAGGACGGCAGGGTACAGTCAGGGACACTTTGTTTTCGTGTTGCAAACATCGATGTGAATCGGTTTATGGACTACGTGGATAAAGAGGGGGAAAACGGGAATCTTTCGGTTGCATCGGAAAAAGCAAAAAAAGACGGGCGTTTTCCATTTAATGAGACCAAGGTAGGGGGATGGCTTTACAGGCAGATGGAATAGCAGGACTAAATTTCGGTCATGTATATGATTTAAAGCCTTTAGATCCATGGAACAAAAGCCAGGCTGAAATGGAAGCCAGAAGAAACTTACCAGAGCTCATAACGTTTTTAAGGAAATACGTCCCAGGGATGGAGAAATGTGTGCTGGCTTCCAGTGGTCCCGGCCTTGGGATACGGGAATCAAGAAGAATAAAAGGCGGCTATACATTGACAAAAGAGGATTATTTAAACAGAGCCGATTTTCCGGATGCAATTGCTTACTATTCCTACCCAATTGACATTCATGCAGCGCTGCCTGAAAAAGCGGAAAGAATGAAAAACTTTATCAGACTTCCAAGTATAAGAATGGCGAATACTACGGGATTCCATACCGTTGTTTAATCCCCCAAGGGCTTAAGAATTTAGCTGTTGCAGGAAGGATCATCAGTGCGGATCGTATCATGATGTCCTCCATACGTATTATGAGTGCCTGTTTTGCTACGGGGCAGGCAGCAGGTACGGCTGCGGCATTAGGTATAAAAGCAGGAGGAATTGACCTTGGTGATATTGATACCGATATACTAAGAAAATGGTTAAGAAAACAGAAATTTCCTGCAGAAGAAGGATTAACTTATTAGAGTACATAGGATGTTAATGTTGATAGTTTGCAGGTTTGATGGTATCCTGTTTCTATAGACATATAGATAAGAAATGGAATTTAAAATGGAGATGAGTTTATGGAATATTCGCAGATAAGAAAGAACTTTGAGGGGCATGGATTTACAACACAGGTATTTTCTACAAAGGAAGATGCCTGTTATTACCTTACCGATCTTTTACAAAATCAAACCATCGGATTTGGGGGAAGTGAAACTTTGAAGGAAATGGGATTGTTTGAGGCCCTGCAACAGAAAAATGCTGTTGTATGGCACAATAAGGTTCCAGGCATGGCAGTGCGAAGACTTGCAAATTGCGCAGACATTTATATATCCAGTGCAAACGCAATAACGGAGACTGGGGAGATTGTAAATATCGACGCTACAGGAAATCGTGTTGCGATGACTGCTTTTGGACCTCAATCCTGCTATATCATTATAGGCAGAAATAAAATCACAGCGAATATTGGTGAAGCTTATTCCCGGTGTAAAAATATAGCTGCCCCCTTGAATGCCAAACGATTGGGAGCAAAAACACCATGTGCGGTTAAGGGAGATAAATGTTATGATTGTAACAGCCCTAACCGGATTTGCCGTATTATATCGGTAATTGAACGTGTACCATTGAGTATGAAGTGTGAAATTATCTTTGTGGATGAGGAATTGGGGTATTAATCTAACTGAAATCACATACCTTTTACGTAAATTGTAAGCAGCCTTTTCTAAAATTTCAGAAATGAGTAATATAAACCAAAAAAAGGACAATCCAGAACATTCCGGAAGTCCTCTTTTTCCTTGTAAATCAAAGGTATAAAGCAGATAACGGGAATCGGACCCGCCTCCTCAGCTTGGGAAGCTGATGTTATATGGAAGTGGTTTTATGATAGTTTATCTTGTCCTATTCACTGGTAAAATCTAATATATCTATTTATCGTTAATTACCCTTATTTATAGAAAGTGGTGTCAAAGTGGTGTCAAAATATAATGATAAAAATTTGGTGGAAGGAATGTATTTTACACAAACGGTGATATCGTAACATGACAGATCTGAACGAAAAGAAAATACTTTTTCACAAAAACGTTAGAAAGTACCGGAGGAGACCATCTTCCCGAAACTCAATATACCATTCCTGCCTGTGACAGTTAACAGCAAATATCCTTTTCACAAAATATCCCCTTAAACAGAAGAACGGTATTTTCTTTTATATATTTTTATTGTAAGATATATCCATATTGGTTTGTAGAATGAGGTGGGAATATGAGTATAAAAGGAATTACAGAGGATTTGTTTATAGGCAAAAAGGAAATAAACATTATTACTTTACTTGGAAACAAAGAAACGGTTGAATATGTGGATATGAAGCGGATTGATTACAAATATGCCGAAACACGTAGTCCTGGCTTCATGGATTTTATTACCAAAGAAAATAAGAGAAGATTTAAGTTTAATGGAAAATCCAATGATAAAATAGGTCAGGCGGTAGACTACATAGCAAATGCATGCCCGGAATTATCAATAGTTGGTGTGACAAATGAAGATTTGGCAAAAGAGCATAGCGCGATGTTATTCATAATTAATGGCTATAAAGAACTGGGACTATCCTCCCAAAGCGTGATTATAAAGCAACGCTCAGATGGTGGAGTGTATTTTAATGATGATAACCGGATCTATTACTCCATGATTGCCTACGAATGGAATGGTCCTGAGTACAATAAAATTATTAACGCGTCAGGGCAAACATCAAGCAACAGCGAGACAAAGAAAAAAGGCAAAGCACTTAAGATCGGATTGGGTGCAGTTATTGGGAGTGCGTTTGGACCTGCCGGAATGCTTGTTGGAGGTGCTATGGGGGCAGGAAGTAAAGGAAAAGCCAAGACGGTGGGAGCAGCAAGCACAAACTCTACAACAGTTGAAAGGCAGATAGAGAACGCTACAATAGCCTTTCTAACCCTGGAGAATCCAGAAACAGGAGAGTCTTTTAAGTTATCTGTGAAATGCAATACTGATATAGATGCTAAACTGAAATGCTTTAAAATACAAACGCATGAATCAGCTATTGGGGCAGTAAAAGCATTGGAGGAGATAAAGGCATTAAAAGATCTTTTTGATATGGGTGCAATTTCGGAAAATGAGTTCAATGAAAGAAAACAAAAGATATTAAACAATATGTGAAAAAAGTTATAGATTAAATTAATCATCACGGGAGCATATATGGAAGATATACTAAAAATGATAAAAAAATATAAAAAGTGGATTTGGATCTTTTTTGCAGGCATTCCCAGTTTAATCTATATTTTATCTTCTGTTCCAATATTTCCTGTTGGAGGGAATAATGATTGGGCAGGCTTTTGGGGAGGTTATATTGGTGCAATAATTGGTGGTCTTGTGACTCTTATAGGAATTTATCTTACAATTAGGAATACAGAAGACAATAGAAAAAAGGATAAAATAGATGAAATAAAACCTTATCTTATACTTATTCCGGTTAATGTAAGTACTGCTGCTGAAAAAGTTAATATCAGTGTAGATAATATGAATATTGGTAGCGGATCTATATCCACACTATATATATACTGTCAAATAAAAAATATTGGATTAAACAGTGCTGTTAATATTATCGGAAATGGCGCTCTGATGTTTAGTGCTTTAGAAAAATCAGAGATTGGACAGTTTGGTATAAAATTTAGTCATTATAATAGAGCGGAAGACAAAGTTACTAATAATTTCAAAGTAGAAATAAACTTTAAAGATTTAAGAAATAATGACTATCGTCAAGTAGCGGAATTTATATTTTCTGATCCCTATGACATGAAGCAAGTGCGCGAATTCACATTAACAATTCCAGAACCTATAAATAATAATTCATTGCCATAAATGAGTAGATCTGTAATAACATTTGTTATACAATAAATTCTCATTGTGGACAAAATATGGGTACGCTCTTGCATTTTCCCCTTTCCTGTATTTGCACCCGTAATAAGGCTGAAAAACCTTTGATTTTACAATTTATAGCGATTTATCATGCGTCAAGGGATACTGAAATTCAGTATTTCCGTGGCGTTTTATGTTGCCTTTGATTATTGTGGTTTATCTTTGTGTGGGTACAAAGTGGGTATGGGAGAGTTTATTGAAAATTTTCTTGAGATTCATCGAAATAAATAATGATGCAATTTTCTATAGATGATATACTGGAATAGGGAGTGATGCTATTATATAAACGTAGAAAGGGGAATTTGAATGAGTTTTAAAGATTTTTTAGAAACATATAAAATTGCTGGTTGGGGGTGGGAATTATTTAAAGGACTATTACCAATGTTTATAGCGTTATTGACTATTTATTTTAATGAAAAAAGAGAGCATAAAAAAATCTTTAATCAAGAGAAAAAGGAAGAACATCAAAAATTAATTAATAAAAACCAGCGTAAATATGATGAGCTTAAGGCTGATTTATATATTATTGAAGAAAAAGCAATAAGTCTTAGTTCTTTAATTTGGGATACCGGGAAAGAATTATTAGACGCTATACAGCATTCTGGTTCTAATGAGGGTGATAGATTACTCCAGGAATTTATTACTTATAATAAAAAAATGTTAGTTTATGCAAGACAATTATGTGCCTATGCTGATATAAAAACAGCAATGTACGGCGAAAAAGAAATTGTTTTTTTACCTATATTTGAACAAATTAGTAAATATGCAGAAGAGTTAATAGACATAATGGACAGCTATAACGCAAGAGCTGCGAAAACTCCGTTGAATCAGAGAGACATTTTATTAGATGATATACAAAAGGAAATGATAGAATGTACACAAAAAGTTGAGGATAAATTGATTTGGTATTGTATATCACTTGATGATTTACTAAAAAAAAGAGTTGTTTAAATAAAATAGCCAGGTCGAAAATTCTTTAAAGTAATTTACAACCTTAACTGAGGAGAAAGCGGAACACTCAGCCAGGTGCGTATACATGCGATTATAGACTTTATTATTGAAGTAAAGGAATGAAAACAAGCGGCTGGAAAACTGGGTGCTTTTCATTTGAAAAAAATCGGTGTATGATATTTTTGGTGGAGGTATTTTTTATGAATATATTGACGACTGCTAGTAATGCCATTTTGGAATCAATAAAAAGCAGTGATTTTAACTGGTTTTCTTTTTGGGTTAGTATTGTGGTAGGTGTTGTGACCGGGTGCATATCTAGTCTAATTGTAACAAAGATTTATAGAAAAAAAGATGCTGAAAGGGAACATATCCAAAATTGTGGAAAAGCCGCTAAAAAAATAAGTCTTTTATCTATATCTTTAGATGAAACTATAAAAGATAATACATTAGAAGCATACAAAAGTTTTAAAACAAAACTTCTCGAGATGAGTACACCACAACTGAAGAATAAGCTAATTAAAGATAGTTTTGCAGGTGAAGTGAGTGATAATTTTATTTATGAACGAGAATTCATAATTAATAAATTATGTCCATTAATAGATGGTTTAGATCATAAGAGAATTAAAGACGACTTTTATATCTATAAAGACAATAAAGAAAAAATAGAAAAAATTATATTATGTACACCTGTAGAGCTAGAGGATTCTGCAAAAAATTTACAGGAACTTTCGTTAAGACTATGCACGAAAAAAATAACAAATGAATTAATACAACATAAAAAATAAGTCTCTTATTTGATTAGATATCTTGATAACGTAAGGCACTTTTATTGTTTGAAAGTAACCTATAAAAATATCGGTTTGGCTTTATAAAATAAGGCTTTCCGCTTGCATACCCCTCCCCTTCTGGTATAATACTTATAAGCAAACAGAATATAGACGAGTACCCCAGGTCACAGCCTGGAAGCCATAATAAAGCGCAGAAATAGGTCCAGTTTTGGATTTTCTTGTTCCTGCGCTTTTATTATATTAAAATTCAGAGTAAGGTTGTTACATTAACGTAAATCATTTGTTCTTTCTAATGTCTTTTTGTCTATCCATAACAAACCCGATTAAATCAAAAATTTCATCGAAGATCTCATTTAAATTATCATCTGTTAATAATACTCTATCTGGGAAATCATAATAGGTCAATTCGTATTTTGCTGAATTGAGTTTCATAAAAGTTGGAAATTGCTTTTTAAAGTCTTCTTCTTTTAAGGTCCGCAGGTTTCCGTCGTGTTCGAATACTACGTATCCATCTATATCCCCTATATGTTTCATATTGCATGGCCATTCACCGAAGTCATATTCGTTAGAATTACACATTTCTCCTGTTTTCGAATCCTCATAAATTGCTTCAGTTTCGGTAATGGTGTAACCTAATGCTTTCAATAGATTACCAAGAGCTTGGTAAATTCCATCATCAACAACTAAATCGTCCTTTAGCTTTTCTGCAAGTGTCTTATAGGCATCTTTGTTCAAGAGATATTCTTTTCTCACATGTAAAGCAGATGCAAACATTTCAGCAGCTTCCAATGTCATTCGCTGGCGTCCCTTTTCGATTCTGATTAAATGTTGTACGCTATAACCCGACGTCTCAGCTAATTGTTCTAAAGTTTGATGTAATGCTTTGCGACATTCTTTTAACCTTTCACCGGTAATTGTGTTAAGTTTTTCCTCGTCGATCATCTTTTTTTCCTCCAAAATTAACAAATAAAACATAATCATGATATTCATAAAACTTAATATGTATGTTATTATTATAGTAGCACAGACATAGGTCTTATGCAATGCTTTTTTAAACAATGATAAACAGAAGGGAGCCAACACAATGAGATTAAAAGCAATGAACACAGTATCGGGGGAAAGTCGCCTGATGGATACGGAGGGGTTACGAGCCTACACAAATCTCGGGCGTAACAATGCTATGAAGTTAGGTGAAGAAATTGGAGCTAAAGTGAAAGTAGGAAAACGCGTCCTTTGGGACCGAGTAAAGATTGACCAGTATCTTAATGAATTGACGGGGGCATGATTATGCAAAAATACAAACGGATGGAGCTAATAGAAGAAGCCCAAGATCACACACCAATTAAGGAGGCGGCGGCAACCGCAACCCCAGAACCTTGTAATACCTTACCTTTCGTAGTAATGGAGGCTTTACAGACAGGAAAAGAAAATGCTATCAATGCGCAAGACCTATGTACATATCTTGGATTTAACAGCGCCCGAGATCTTCAGCACGAGATTGCCAGAGAAAGAAAGGAGGGAGCAGTCATTCTTTCTACCTGCCAGGACGGCGGCGGTTACTTTCTTCCGGAAAATGATAAGGAAGTAAGGCAGTTCATAAGGACTTTGGAGAACCGGGCTAAGAACACTTACGCTGCCTTAAAATCAGCTAGAAGTTTTTTGTCTAGTAGCATGGAGGTGAGAGAAGTTGAAAATATTACAAAGGTAGGAACTGATAATGGGGATTAAAAGAGTTGTAAGTACCGATTTCTGGAATGACGATAAAGTGATTGATGATTTCTCGCCTGAGGATAAATATTTTATGCTGTATCTACTCACAAATCCGCACACAACACAACTTGGAATATATGAGCTTAACACAAAACAGGCAGCATTCGAGCTTGGATATTCAATTGAAGCTGTAAAGGTATTGATTGATAGATTTCATAACAAGTATGGAATAATTAAACGGTCCGAAGAGACAAACGAAATCGCGATAGCTAATTATCTACGACATTCTATTGTCAAGGGAGGTAAGCCGGTAGAGGACCTACTGAAAAAAGAATTATTAAAGGTAAAGGATACCTCGCTAATATCGTATTCATTTGGAAGGATTAAAAAATATAACGATCTGAGTGATACGGTCATAAAGATTGTAGAATCATATCTGAATGACAATGAAATACAAAATGACAATGAGAATGACAATGAGAATGACAATGACAATGACAATGATGTATCGTCCACTGTACGGTGCACGAATCGTGGTACGAATCGTCAAAACTCAATTAATTATCAGCAAATAGCTGATATGTATAACAACACTTGCGTGTCGTTCCCACGTCTGACTTCTATATCTGATTCTCGTAAGAAAGCTATAAGAGCAAGGCTGAACACATTCAGCATTGGAGACTTTGAAACGCTGTTTGCAAAAGCGGAAGGAAGTGGATTCCTAAAAGGTCAGAATGACCGGAATTGGACAGCAACCTTTGACTGGCTGATTAAAGATGCGAATATGGCAAAGGTGCTTGATGGAAATTACGACAACAAGGAGCAAACAACACATAGACCACCGAATAATCCGGTTGATAAGCAACAGCAAAGCCGTGAGATGATGTATAACTGGGCAATGTCAAGAAAGGAGAAAGAGCAGCAATGACGGTAGAAGAATTTGCAGTATTTGCCGACCGATTGAAAACAGCATTTCCTAAAGATAATTTACTTTCCACAGCGGATCAGATGGATTGGTGGTTTGAATTACTTGGAAATTTACCATTTCAGACAGCGACTCTGGCATTGAAGAAATATTCCTTAACAAACAAGTTCCCACCAACCATATCAGATATTTGCACACTTGCCGCTGATTTGATAGAGGATCGAATACCGGACGCAGATGAAGCATGGGGAGAGGTTATAAAGGCAATCAGGAGATACGGATACCCAAGGGAACGTGAAGCACTTGACAGCATGTCAGAAACCGTCAGAAAGACCGTGGAGCGCATTGGATTTCAAGATATATGTAAGTCTCAGTATGACCAATTAAACACTCTCCGGGCGCAATTCAAGGGATTCTATGAATCAGAATACCGACGGTCTATGGAAATACATAAAATGCCCGAAAGTATGAGAATTGAACAGGCCAACATGCAGCATGCGGCTTTGCCAATGAAGTAGGGATAGTATGGATGAAACGAGAGCCCGCGATCTGGCGAGGTACAGGGTAGGCGTGGGAAAATATATGGGTATAGATATGGATCATGAGGATATATATCAACGTAGACAATTTATAAGAACTATGCTTAGAGGAATTAAAGCATGGCAGAATCTATCTAATGATCAGATTGATAATATAAGAATTTTTAAAAATCATGATGATTGGTATATAGAGGATCAGGACTATTATGAATATGTCTTTTAAAAATATAATCAGGGTGAATTTTTATTAAACTAATGGAGGAATGAAAAAAGATGGAATCAGTGAGGGAGCGGGCCTTAGTAGCTATCGGAGAAAGGACGGATTTAAGCCAACCGAAAATTAGCGTATATAACCTTTTAAAAATAGGGAATGTGGAAACATGGGCCGGGTTATGTTGTGACCGCATAGCAGAAGCAGATCTAATTGACATGGAGGATATACAAATAGATTTTATCGATCCGCCTGGACTTTACCTTACTGCTGATGGAATTATGACCTGCCGGCATATTTTGGAATCTTACGTTGACAAAGATACTCTTCATGATCTGTTCAAATGGATGTGTTCTGAGGAATCAATAAATGCAGATATCAATACAGCTGTTCAAGTTTTGCGAGGGCTGAATGGTTCAAGATTGAGAAGATTGTACAGAGAAGCAGCTACATTACAGTTATCTGAAAGCATTGGCGCCCGGGAGTTAATACGAGAAGAAATGCGCCAGAGATCGCCTTTTATGGCACTGGTTCGCAAAGTTAAGAAAGAATACCGGATGCTACCTGTCAGGGGGATACTTTTAAGAGCAAAAAAAGTAATAAATTTCCGATAACAAAAACGTGGTTATTACGGTTGGTAATGCAGTAACTACGGGAAAGGAAAGCGGATGTACTGTGTCATTCAGGAAATTGAAACCAAAAGAATGCAAAAGAACGGGTATCCTAAGCGGATAGAAACTCGCTTTATTAAAAGCAATGTCATACCCAGTTGGTACAATTATAGCTACAGCACGGAACGATTTAATAGGCCGATTAAGAAAGCCTATCGAATTAGCATTCACGAAAGTTATCGGGAAGCTGGTAAGGTTAACAAAAAGCAGTTTGTAATATGTACTGTAAATTATTATGATTTGGCTGATGATATTTTTACTCTCTTTGATTGGGGAGATAAGAAGATAAGTTTTGTAGCAGATGCCTTACTATGCTCTTCAGAATCCTTATATGAACTGATTGAAAAGAGATTGAATCCTCTTAAAGAACGTATCCAAGCTGAATTTGCCCAGACTGAAGAGTTCAAAGTTCACAAAGAGCATGAGCGCATAACCACTCTATATGCTGCCAGAAAAGCCGACTTTAATGAGAAGTATGGAACTGCAGGCTCAGACGTTTATGACCAGTGCTATGACGTTTTTGGAGTGCTGCAGAACCCGCAGAGGCTTATGGAGATAGAGGAAGAATACATCGATAGAAAGAGCTATGAACAAAAGAGTCAAGAACAGAGCCGTAGGTATTATGAAAATTCGTATAATAACTACAATCAGGCTGGATCGAAAGGATTTAATCCAGTGGGAAGCCAGATCGGAGAAGAGAACAAGACTATCTTTAAACAATTTTACAGGACACTATCCAAGATATATCACCCGGATAGTAACCCGGGAAAAGATACGTCTGAGGAGATGAAGGCCCTTAATCAATTAAAATCTGATTGGGGAGTATAATGTCTGGCAGCGCAATAGATTGAATGAAGTTCGGGTAGCTGTTTATAAAGTACAACAAGTAAACTGACATGGTAGACGTAAGATTGGTAATGAATGGGGGTGATCTTTTGGATTGTGAAATGACTTTATTTGTAATAGTTAAGGGGAGAGATCCCCCGACAGTAAATTTAACAAAAAGATAAAATTGGAGGGAGCATATATGATAGAGCCATATAAGAAAATTTATACAGTAAGAGAAGTAGCTGAGGTATTGCTTGTCAATGAGGATACGGTGCGTGGTTTTATCCGTAGAGGAGAACTTATAGCCTTGAAGCTTGGAGCATTGAAGATCAGAGGAACGGATCTGGAAGCATTTATTGATAAATATCCGGCGTACAATCCAGAAATGAGGACTGAGGAATAAAGCGTAATTCTTATATCTCTCTGAAAACGTTATGGGAAGAAACGGGATACATTTGTAAATGTTAATTACTGTGAAAATTGATTGAAAGCAGGGAGGCAGCAGGATATGACCAACGAAGAACTTGTGAACTTGATTAAGGCCGGCATAAACCCAGAAGAAAATATGCTTATTCTGTATAACCAGGTTAAGGGCTTTATTTATTCAATCGCTTTAAGATATCGCGGATTGGGAGAAATAGAGGATTTAGAGCAGGAGGGATTCCTTTCTTTATACGATGCCATAGATGGCTATGATCCCAGCACCGGAAATAAATTCCTGACCTACGCACAATACTGGATTATTCAAGGGATTAAGCGGTACATAGAACGTAATTCCTGCTGCCTGCACCTTCCCTCACAGATACAGGGAAGATTACGAAGATATAAGCAGACCTGTGATTACTTTACAAAAGAATTCGGTCGGGACCCCTCAGAGGTCGAGATTGCCGCTTTTATGGGGTTAAGTATAGAACAAGTTAGAGATATAAATAAAAACGCTAATATGGCAAATCTGGTAAGCCTGGACGCGCCTGTAAAGGGATTTGAAGAGGACGGATTTACAACCGGTGACAATATCCCCTCTGATGAAGATATGGAAGAAACTATAATTGATGGAATGCAGCAGGAACAGCTTAAAACGGTGATATGGGAGTGTGTAGACAGCTTAGAAGGAATGCAGCCGGAAGTGATTCGCAAACGTTATCAGGACAATATGACACTGGAAGCGATAGGCAAAGAATGCGGAGTACCTAAAAGCGCAGTCCGGCGAGATGAAGCAAAAGCAATTCGTGAACTTCGTAAACCTGTGAATGGCAAAAAGCTTCGTCCCTTCTTACCGGAAACAGAGACTATCTACAGCATGGGAATAAGTAGTACGGGATATGAAAGATTCAATCAGACATGGACCAGTGCAACAGAAAGGGCGGCTCTCCGCTTTGAGGCTTAAGTAAGGATAAGAAGCATTATAAATTGCTTAATGAACTGGAAGAAGATCTTAATAAGATTTAGGATTGCAAGGGACGAATTGTAAGTAAAGCTAAAACAGCCGTCAGAGTAGAATGGCGGCGGCTGTAAGTCATGTGTTAAATTAGATGAAAGACAGATGAAAGAAGGACGGTAGAAAAGATATGGAGAATGAAATAATGCAGGAAATAGATGTTGCGTTGGATGAGTGCATAAAGAAACTCAGAAATGCAACAAAAGGCTGTGAGATTCGTACATTCATTACAGAGTATGAAGAATTGATGTTAAAAAAGTCTGATGAAGTTGTTAAAGTGGTTTTATCAAGTCATAAATAAATGGCAAAAGGTCAGCTAGTATTGCTAAGAGAGCAATAATAATTGAAATAATAGCTGTCGTTTTGGAAATTGACGATTCGTGCTTAGAATCTTTTGCAGTTTGTTCAGCAAGAATAACTTGTTTTTCGTGAGAATCAGCAAGGCTTTTAAGAATCTGCATTTGCTCGTTTATTGGTTGGATTTGGTTCTGATATTTGTCAAAATCAATTAGGGCTGCAATGCCCTTTCCGGTAACAGTTATTTTTGATTTTCCACCTTTATGAGAACCATCATCAAGAGATATATAATTTCCTTTGGTTAATTTTTCAACTCTGTAATCAGCAGATGTATCAAGATTCATAAACATTTCAAAGCCGTCATAATATCCGCATTCTTGCAGATATTTTAGATATTCAATTTCAGAAGAGGTAAGACCTTCGAATAAAACTTCCATATAAAACATCCTTTCTTATGTACTCGGACCGACATGGCCTGTAAGTACATTATAGATGGATAAAATATGAAAATCAACCAAAAAGGAGATGTGAAAAATGTGTGACAATGAAGTAGAGAAAGCTGAACGTAATTATAAACGATTATTAAGTTACACAGATATGAATTGCAGTAGCGAAAGAGAAAGGCGAAGAGTAGAACGTAATAATACAGATGAAACAAGTGTGATGCGTAATGGCGAAAAAGAAAGGACTGAAACTATCCTGAATCGTAATGGCGCAATAATCTGATCTAGGTTAAGCAGGTAGAGGAAAATTAGAGTATATACGTAAGACGATCATTGTGGGAGCTTTCTCTCAACCAAATGGTCAATGTGTCTAGCCTTTGTTTTATAGGGAGGCCCCCGGTTTATTATGGTCAAGAATTTAAAAGACTTGGACACCGACGCCCCACCTTTGTGAATAAAATATTCCCACATCAACTTTTGAAAGAAGTTTGCTAATGCAGATACACAAAAGTAAGTGAACCAAATCATAAAACAAGAACAAATCAGTCCAGAAAATGTATAAAATATCAAGAAACAAGGGCAAAGCCAGTATATTTGCGTTTTGAATATGAGTGGTAGGTATCCCCCCGGGGTGGGGTAAAGCGAAAATCTAAATCGTCTGGACACCGACGCCCCACCTCCAAATACACAAAATCTTAGAAATGAAATTTGAAGTTAAAAACAGACAATAAAAAGCTATAAAAATAAATCCATGGAGGACAATTATGTACAGAGTCACGGTTAAAACAAACGGGGTTGAATATCCGTTACATGAGCCAAGGGACGATAGCGGAGCATTGCAGCTAATTGACCCTATATTAAAGGAAGAAGTCGGAAAAAATCAGACGTTTACATTCATGATATCGCCGCTACACCCAAACAAAGATAAAATCATTCCCATGTCAAGTGAGATCTTTATTTACAAAGATAATGTGAAAATTACTTGCTGTAGAATGGTTAGTAGTGAAAGTGATCTATATAATACGGGAAAAGTAACGTGCGAAGGTGAACTTGCATATTTAATTGACAGCCTACAACGGCCCTATGAATACACCGGAAGCCTTTATAATTTCTTTGTGCAGCTCCTTAATACTCATAACAGCGAGGTTGAGGAAAGAAAACGGTTCACAGTAGGAAATGTAACGATTGCAGGAACAGAAATAACAAGATCAAACTCTGAATACTCCAATACCATGGCTGAAATGCTGGCACAGCTCACGGAAGTTAATGGCGGATATTTGCGTGTAAGATATTCAGGAAATACAAAGTACCTAGATTATGTAAGCGATTATGGCGGGATCAACGCTCAGGTGATCCGATTTGGAGAAAACATTCTTGATCTTACAAAGTCGATTGATCCCACAAAATTAATTACTGCCCTGGTACCAACCGGTGCAACGATTACCAGCGAAGAAACTGACACAGAAGACACAGTTGTGGATATTAAGTCAGTAAATAGCGGTATTGACTATATTTATGATACTGACGCAGTAGCGGCCTACGGCTGGATATGGGGATCGCAGAAATTCGATGATGTTACGGACCCGGAAGTACTTCTTGCAAAAGCCAAGGCTTATCTGGATAATGCAGTAAGCATACCAGAGACAATCGAACTCAGCGCGGTTGATCTAAGCAGTATCGGTGTCGATGTTGATTCCCTGCATCTTGGGTACTGGACTGATATTATAAGTAAGCCGCATGGATTAAATACACGGTTCCTGCTATCTAAAATGACGATCGGGCTTGCGAACCCTGCAAAAAACAGCATTGTACTGGGGAAAGTGATACCAAAGTTTGCAGCACAGGCAGCAAAAGAAAAGGCACAGATCACCGCCAGAGTAAACGCCGTTGCTTCCAACGCAAGCAAGGAGATCAACAGGAAGGTTGAGAACGCTACACAGCTCATTACTGGCGGTAAGGGCGGATATGTCGTCTTAGATGTTGAAGACCCGGATACAGGCAAGAGAGCACTTCCATGGCGCATTCTAATCATGGATACACCAGACAAAGACACAGCCACAAGCGTAATACAGATTAATAAAAACGGTATTGGATTTAGCACTACCGGGATAAGCGGACCATATCGGAATGCATGGACAATTGACGGAAATCTTGTCGCTGACTTCATCACAACCGGGACCATGCTTGCTGATCGGATCAGAGGCGGTACAATGGAACTGGGAGGCACAGGGCTTGGAAAAGACGGCTCTATTGTAGTAAAAGATGTAGCAGGAGCGCAAATTGGATATTGGGATAAGACGGGGCTACATATTAGCAAAGGCACTATCACAGGTGGCAGCATTAATATTAATAGCGGTACTTTTATTGTTACAGAAGACGGAGAAGTAACTATAAAAACCGGAACTCTTGATATTGGGCCGCTTTCAGCTGATGATAATGGTGTGTATCTTGGAGATTATGTGATAAGCAACAACGGTACGAATGTCCTTGAATCTGCTAATGGTTGGTTCAAAGCAGACGTAAACTCAAAGCCCTCAGGAAGTCCAGGCGGAGATTATGCTTCTTTACTTATCAAGGGAGATGCCTATGGAGGAATTGAATTATTAGGAACCGGGCAAATTAATTGTGGTGGAATCAAGTGTGCTGACATAGAGTTTGGAGATCCGTGGACAGATGGATACTCAGCACTTGATATGTTTAAACAGATATACGACAGATTAAGTCAATTAAAAAGCTATGTAGGAATGGGAAGCTGGGGTGATTAATCTAAATTATTGACGTTTACCACCCTTATATATTATTATAATACTATAAAGGGGGTTAATAAAATGAATAAAATTAAAGTATTAACTTTTTCTTTGTTAATCAGCTTGTTATGTTCGCTTACTGCATTCGGTTGGAACGAAGGAATGGTGGCGAATAAATACACATCAAATGAACAAGTTTGGCGATTCTATACGGGGGAAGAGAATGAAAATGGCACTGCGTGTTATTTAAAAAGTCAGTGGAAAGAGGTCTGGGATAATTGGTACTATTTTGGGGAAGATGGACTTTCAAAGCAAAACACCTGGGCAGAGATTGACGGAAAATGGTATTACTTTGACCAGTGGAGCATTATGCAACATGATACTATTATAGAAGGTCATACAGTTGGACCGGACGGTGCATGGATACCTGTAAACGGTGAGGCGGCACCAGTGCCAGTTACGCAGCAGTATTAAAGTATAATTGTGGGCAGAGCGGAAGCCCTGCCTTTTTTGTACCTTAAATAACCTATGTAAAGAGTATTTTATTCCAATTAAGGTCATAAAAGAACATAGACAGGCCCTTGAAAGTATTCGGAATCTTGCCACCATTGATATCAGAGGATCTGGTTGACAAGATTAAAACAGATTTGTACCAGTGTAAGTGAAATTCTTGAATTAGAAGCTTAAATAAATACAAATGTAGTGGTAGAATTTTAGTGTAGTAGTTGATTCATTATTGCTAAAAATAAAAAATAGTCGTAAGGAGAAAATGACAATGGAAAAAAGCCACTCAATGCAACGAGCAGAAGAATTAAGAATACTTATAGCTACGGTAAAAATCAAGCACAAACTCACTAATGCACAACTGGCTAAAAAGATAGGCGTTCCGCTTGGCACATTTACATACTGGAAGTCACATGTTGAGAAATTTCCAGTAGGAAAAATCTGGTTGATTGAGGTTCTGGCTGAAAAATAAAGCCATATCACATTGAAAATCAGAAGGAGGTATACATGAAAAAATTAGAACAGACATTAACATCGTTAGAAGTAGCGGGAATGGTGGGAAAAGAACATAAGAACTTGATTAGAGATGTTCGTTCTTATGCAGAAGAATTAAGAGAGCTCAAAATTGAGCCGTCAGAGTTTTTTAAGGATAATACCTATTTAAAGCGAGGAAAAGAATATCCTTGTTTTGATGTCACTAAGAAAGGCTGTGAATTTATTGCTCACAAATTAACCGGAATCAGGGTGGAGTTCTACGCATTGAAATTGATCGGCAATTTTTGATATACAGTGGTAAAAGTAGTTGGTACAGAGTCGAAAATTCGGCTGAGATACATTGTTTTTTATGAAGCATGGAAAATTCCATTGTATTTCATAACAGTCACCCGTACTATTTTAGGACTATTACTCCTGGTTGATTTCCCCAACTCATTGGGGAATAAATCCAAAGCAAGTAGAGCGGAAAATTCCGCTGTACTGAAATATCTGGTAGTTCTTATAGTATAGGATTCGGACTTTCCAATTTTGGGGAGTCCAACTAAAAGGTCTCCTAAATTTTGAGGAGTCGAAGAATAGCTTAAGTAATAGACTGACCTGACAAGATTATATACGAATTACTGCGGAGGAAATTTCTCCATTTGTGGGGAAAAAGAACCTAAAACCAATAGAGCCGAAAACTCGGCTGTATGAAGGACGGCGCAATTTTGCACAGTCAGAAAGATACTGAACGCAGTTTTGCGCTGAGTACTTATAAAATAAGAGCCAGAAATACAGGGAGAATAATGGTTGATCAGTTTATATCCCCATCCGCGTTTGATTGAGTGTCCCCAATAACTAGGGTTAAAATTAAGGGGAGGGGGTTAGGAACGGATATCTGAATATAGGAATGAGGAATGAAAAACGCTACCCTATATTGGGGCAACAATGAATTAGCCCATGTTGGCCTGCTGCCGGGAAAAGTAATTGCACATTGAAATGGGATATGTTACCATAGTGGCATGGAACAATCGTGTTACTGCAAGGGCGTTTGCCTTCTATCTTTACATAGATAGGAGGTGGTGCGGATGAAATATGATTTTAAAGACCTTATGGCCTTTGGTATGTTCATAATCGCATTACTTACCTTTATTTTCGTAAATTGTAAGTAGCGTTTTCTAAAGCCCCAGAAATGGGCAATAGAAAATCCCCCTTGTATACTTGGCTGGTATCGGGGGATTTCTATCTTCTTATAGGCCAACCCCTTGTATTGGGGCGGTTGTTCCTTTTGTAATTCTATTATAGCACAACTATGTATCGTAGACAATACATATCGTAGACAATATACATCGTAGACAGTATATCAAATTTCTGATTCCATTCGCATATCTTAGGCAGCAACTTAAGCCTATCCTTCCTAATCGGGTGCATATTCCATTAAATTACCGTTCCGTCAGCAAAAGAGAACGTGGCGCTATACTCACAACCTATAATATTAGCAATTTGTTCTAACTCCTTTTCCGTAAATTTGCCTGTTTTCATTCTCTGATTAAAGGCCTGCGGAGTTTTGCCAAACTGCCTTGCAAGTTCAGCTTCACTCATATTTGTTTTTGCTAGAGCCATTCTTATTTTTTCATTTATTGCCATGACACAACCTCCAATTGATATATACATAATCATATCATATAACTTTGATATTGACAATAAAAAACTTTAAAGTATAAAGGAAAAACTTTATAAATTACTTGACATTATAAAGGAAAACCTTTATAATAAATACATAAGATAACAAAACAGCAAAGCACCGATAACCCCTAAAAGGTCATGAAATTCCAGTCAATATACCTGTGAGTGAGCAATGGCAATACCAATAGTCAGGAAGATTACAAGAACGGTGTAAGGATTCAATCCCGGTGAGGAGGTGCCAAGGCTGGCGAACAATAGACCGGTAAGAATCCTCAAGAAGGAAAGGAGCGCACACAATGTCGGGGAAAACGTTACTTAAAAAGGTTAATAGCTTGAAAGAATTAGAGATCCAGAAGAAATCTATTGAAAAGCAGATGGCGGTCCTGCAGGAAGAAATAAAGAAGGAGTTGGAAGCCAGAGGATCAGAAGAGGCAGCAATAGGTGACTGGACCGTGAGATTTAAGGCAGTAATGAGTAATAAGTTTAACAGTAAAGCCTTTGCAGCAGATCACCCGATACTTTATAAAAAGTATATGGCTCCTGCACAGACCATGAGATTCACCGTACAGTAAATGCTCAGAGCTATAAAGGAAGCCACGGTAGCAGGGAGTAGAGGCAATTACATAATCAAGCTGCCTATCATACACCAGATGTAAAAACCCCATGCATCGGCAAACGCACAGGGCTAATAAAAGAATATAACCCGATCACACACCAATGTAAAAGGGAATAACTCGATTATAGCATAGATTTTTTTCTTTGCAACCAAAAGCTAAAGGAGGACCACAGTAAATGAATAAGGAAGAAGAGTCTATCTGGAATTTAATTGCTATATTAATGAAAATGAGTATTGAGGATCTGGAAGTATTAAGACCAATATGGATAGAAGAGGTTAAAAAAGCAGGCGAAAAAGAGGCAGCGCAGCATTGTGCCAACGAGTTAATTAATTTGGTAATTCAAAGCAAACGGAATGAATCTGCACGCACTGCCGGCACAATATAATTTATATATTAAAGAGTACAGCATATAGCAGCTATCTTGCTGTACTCTTTCTAAGGAGTGAATAAATATGGCATTAGATAAGAGCGTGAAAGCGTTACCAAAAGGAATCTCTCTGCGTTCAGACGGCAGATATATGGCCCGTTTCCAGTATGATGGAGAACGTTACACTATCTATGGTATGAACGTTAAGGAATTACTGGAAAAGATGGATAACATGAAATATGAGTTAAAGCATGGTATTTTCTGCAAGCCTAAGGAAATTACGGTTTCCTCCTGGTTTGAAACATGGTTGGAGCAATATAAGAATAATACAAGCAAAGCCTCCACGATACAAACATACCGGCAGTCCTATACAAAATATATCAATCCTGTATTGGGCAAAAGAAAAGTAACGGATATTCAGCCGCAGATCTTACAGAAAATCATTAATGATCTATACAAAAAAGGATTCTCTAAATCAAGGGTTAATTTCGTGTTCGTGATTTTATCGGGAATGTTCAGCCAGGCACAAAAGAACAAGCTCATTATAAATAATCCGGCTGATGCATTGGTATTTCCTAAATACCGGAAAAAGGGTCAGAATGAAAAAAGAGTAATGTCATTGGAAGAACAGCAGATTTTCTTGAAATATGCAAAGGGGTCTGCATACTATGATTTTTATGTCATGGCTCTTTCAACAGGAATGCGTGTCAATGAGATAACTGGTCTGCAATGGTCTGATATAGATTGGAAAAATAAAATGATTCATGTTACAGGAACCCTGGTCTATCTTCGTGACGGATCAGGCCGGTATAAGGATAGCCCAAAGACTGAGAGCAGCCGGAGAGATATCCCAATGCTTAATAATATAGAAGAACTACTGAAAAATCTCAGGCATAGACAGCTTGAAAACAGGTTAAAATTGGGCGATAAATGGAAAGAAGAAGATAACCTGAAAAATATGATCTTGACTTACGAAGACGGTGGAGCCTTTTGGGATACTGGAATCCGGGTTGATATGAAGAAGATAGTCAATGCAATAAGGAAAGAAGGGACAGAGTTTGACCCGGTGACACCCCATACCTTACGTCACACGTTCGCGACAAGGGGATTAGAGCAAGGAATCCCGTTAAAGGTTATGCAGGTAATATTAGGGCATAGCAGTCTGGCTATGACTGCAGATTTGTACTCACATGTACTGCCAGATATAAAAGCGGAGGAGATGAAAAAGATAGAAAATATACTATAAAAAAATCAAAGTGGTGTCAAAGTGGTGTCAAATCGAAAAAAGAGGACAATCCAGATTATTCCGGAAGTCCTCTTTTTCCTTGTAAATCAAAGGTTTAAGCAGATAACGGGAATCGGACCCGCCTCCTCAGCTTGGGAAGCTGATGTTCTACCAATGAACTATATCTGCATGCTATTGTTTGACACATTCTGTATTATACCACAATAGACTTTATTATTACAATAGGTTTTTCTAAAAATTGGTAAAAAATCCCCCATAAACTTGCCAAAAATGGAAAAACCATTGTATAATGGGATATGATAATACAAGATGTGGAGGAGTAACATGGCGAAAACGCAGTATAATGCGGACAGTATTACCGTGCTGGAAGGCCTTGAGGCGGTACGGAAACGTCCGGGAATGTATATAGGAAGTGTTGGGACAAAGGGACTGAATCATCTGATTTATGAAATTGTTGATAACGCAGTGGACGAGCACCTGGCAGGTTTCTGTAATCAGATCTGGGTGACACTGGAGGCCGATGGGTCCTGTACAGTCAAAGACTCTGGCCGTGGTATTCCGGTTGAGATGCATAAAAAAGGTGTTTCAGCAGAACGAGTGGTTTTATCTACCCTTCATGCAGGCGGTAAGTTTGACAACGATGCATACAAAACCAGCGGAGGACTTCATGGTGTAGGTTCTTCCGTGGTAAATGCCTTGTCTGATTACATGAGTGTCAAAGTATATAAAGATGGTCTGATTCATTATGACAAATACGAGCGGGGCATACCAACGGTGGAGCTGGTGGATGGCCTGCTTCCCACGTTGGGAAAAACCAGAGAGACAGGAACGGAAATCAATTTCCTTCCTGATGAAACTATATTTGAAAAGATACGTTTCAAAGCGGAATGGCTGAAAAGCCGTCTTCACGAAACGGCATACTTAAATCCCAATCTTCATATCTCTTATACTAACAAGAGAGCAGGAGAACAGGAAAAGGTGGTATTTTATGAGCCGGAAGGAATCGTTGCTTACGTAAAAGAATTAAATGCTGGAAAAGAAGCTGTTCATGAGCCGGTTTATTTTAAGGGAACTGTTGATAAGGTTGAAGTAGAAGCAGCTATTCAGTTTGTGGATACTTTTGAAGAAAACATACTTGGTTTTTGTAACAACATATTCACTCAGGAGGGCGGAACTCATTTAGCCGGGTTTAAAACCCGCTTTACCCAGTTGATTAACAGTTATGCCAGAGAACTTGGTATTTTAAAAGAAAAGGATACCAACTTTACCGGGGCAGACACAAGAAACGGTCTGACTGCAGTGATTGCAGTCAAGCATCCCGATCCGATCTTTGAGGGACAGACGAAAACAAAGCTTGCCAGTGCAGACGCCACAAAGGCAGTTTTTACTGTGGCAGGTGATGAGCTGCAGCGATATTTTGACCGGAACTTAGAAGTACTTAAATCCGTTATCAGCTGTGCGGAAAAGTCAGCAAAGATCCGCAAAGCAGAAGAAAAAGCCAAAACCAATATGCTCAGCAAGTCAAGATTTTCTTTTGACAGCAACGGTAAGCTGGCTAACTGTGAAAGCAGGGATGCTTCCAGATGTGAAATATTTATTGTCGAGGGAGATTCGGCCGGCGGCTCTGCCAAGACGGCCAGAAACCGACAGTACCAGGCCATACTGCCCATTCGGGGTAAAATTTTAAATGTGGAAAAGGCTTCCATCGATAAGGTATTGGCCAACGCTGAAATTAAAACAATGATTAATACCTTTGGATGTGGTTTTTCTGAGGGTTATGGCAATGATTTTGATATTACAAAGCTTCGTTATGATAAAATTATTCTTATGACTGATGCCGATGTGGATGGCAGTCATATTGATACGCTGCTGTTAACATTTTTATATCGTTTTATGCCCGAATTAATTTACGATGGCCATGTTTATATCGCTATGCCGCCACTGTTTAAAGTGATTCCAAAACGCGGAGAGGAACAGTATCTTTACGATGAGAAGGAGCTGGAACGTTACAGAAAAAA
>Ga0316602_10000353_pt1 | contig 29515 bp, 19 predicted proteins | sample OWC_soil_day10_C_FD_203103 | JGI IMG/M metagenome (GOLD analysis project Ga0316602, IMG submission 203103) | Wetland soil microbial communities from Old Woman Creek delta, Ohio, United States - OWC_soil_day10_CT | ecosystem: Environmental > Terrestrial > Soil > Wetlands | place: USA: Ohio... | reverse complement strand
TGGTGAACAACTGGGAGATCAAGTCCATGCCCATCGTGACGGGCAAGGTGGACTACCCCCAGGGCATCATCGAGGAGCTGAGCGCCAAGGTGCCCACCACCGCCATCGATGCCGCCAAGCTGGCGACCGAGCTGGGCAACAGCAAGGTGATGAACGTGATCCTGCTGGGCGCCACCGTGAAGTCCATGGGCCTCGACACCCTGGACTGGGAGCGCATCATCAAGGAGAACGTGAAGCCCGCACTGGCCGAGCTGAACATCAAGGCACTGCAGCTGGGCATGGCTCAGGTGTAGTAGATTACGGGGGCCGGAGCTGCTTCGGTCCCCATATCGGTACGGCCCCAAAGGCAAGCCTCGCTCGTCTTTGGGGCCTTTCCTTTCCCAAGCGCTCCCTGCGCTTCCCTTTCCGAGGAAAAAACGATGAGCTGCAAAGTCCTGGCCATCAATCCCGGTTCCACGTCCACCAAGATCTCGGTCTACGAGGACGAAAAGGAACTCTTCACCAAGACCCTGGATCACCCCGCCGAAGAGATCGCCAAGTACGCGAATGTGGCCGAGCAGTTCGAGATGCGCAAGGAGCATGTGCTGGCCCTGCTCAAGGAAAACGGCTGCAATCCCCAGGACCTGGCCGCCGTGGTGGGCCGTGGCGGCATGCTGCCCCCCGTCAAGTCCGGCGCTTACGAGGTCAATGAGGCCATGGTGAAGCGCCTGCGCTTCAATCCTGTCCTGGAGCACGCCTCCAACCTGGGCGCCCTCATCGCCTACGAAATCGCCCAGAGCATCGGCGTCAAGGCTTTCATCTATGACTCCGTGAAAGTCGATGAACTCCTGGAAGTGGCCCGGGTCACCGGCGTGCCCGAGCTGCCCCGCACCGCCGTCAGCCACGTGCTGAACACCCGAGCCATGGCCATGAAGTGCGCCAAGTCCAAGGGCAAGACCTACCAGGACATGAACTTCGTGGTGGTCCACATGGGCGGTGGCATCTCCGTGAACGCGCACCAGAAGGGCCGTCTTGTGGACGTGATCCCCGACAACGAAGGCCCCATGAGCCCCGAGCGGGCTGGCCGCATTGGCACTGCCGGTCTGGTGGATCTCTGCTACTCCGGCAAATACGACAAGCGGGGCATGCACAAGAAGCTCCGCGGCGAAGGCGGCCTCAAGGCCTACCTGAACACCGTGGACGTGCGCGAGGTCATCAAGATGATCGAGGGCGGCAACGCCCAGGCCAAACTTCTTCTCGAAGCCATGTGCTACCAGATCGCCAAGGGTGTGGGCGAGATGGCCACGGTCCTCTGTGGTCAGGTGGATGCCATCATCTTCACTGGCGGCATCGCATACTCCCCCGTGGTCTGCAACCTGATCAAGGAGCGGGTCTCCTGGATCGCCCCCGTGGAAATCCTCGCGGGTGAGAACGAGATGGAATCCCTTACCCTGGGCACCCTCCGCGTTCTGCGTGGCGAGGAGATCGCCCACCATTACGTGGACGCCGAGTAGTCGACTGCACATATGCGTCAGCGGAAAGGGGCCCTCGGGCCCCTTTCGTGTAGATGGATGCCTCTGCTGACTAGGTATACTTCGGGCATGAGACGACGACTCCTGATCTCCCTGGTTCTTGTCGCTGGCCTTTCCGTCAGCGCAGCAGCTCCCCGCGCTGGGGATTTCCTGGCGGCCAATATGGACACGAGCGTCAAGCCCGGGGAGGACTTCTTCACCTATGCCAACGGTGGGTGGCTGAAGCGCCACCCCATCCCCGCCTCCGAATCCTCCTGGGGCATCGAGCATGAGGTGAAGGAGCAGCTCTATGTCAACCTTCGCCGGATCAATGAGGCCGCGGCCTCCTCTAACGGCGCCGACCCGGATATGAGGAAGGTGGGCGACTTCTGGCTCACGGCCATGGATGCTGCCAAGGCAGAGCGCCTTGGCCTGAAGCCCCTCCAGGGGGAGTTGGCCAGGGTGGATGGTCTGAAGACCGCCAAGGACGCCATCGACCTGGCCTTCGCCTGGTACCCAATGGGAGTCGAGGCCTTCTTCTCCTTCGGCGTCTGGCAGGATGAGAAGCGCAGCGAGGCGATGGCGGTCCACCTCTACCAGGGCGGCCTGGGGCTCCCGGAGCGGGACTTCTATTTCAACCCGGAGCAGGGGGTGGCCCGGATCCGGGAGGAGTACGTCGCTCACCTGGGCCGCTGCCTCCAGCTGCTGGGGCGGGATGAAGCCGCGGCCAAAGCCTCGGCCCGGGCGGTGATGGCCTTCGAGACCGAGCTCGCCAAGGCCTCCCGCAGGCTGGAAGAGCTGCGGGATCCCCTCAAGAACTACAACCTCATGAGCCCCGGCGAGGTCACCGCCAAGCTCACGCCTTCCATCGCCTGGGGCGAGCGGCTGGGGGCCTGGGGTCTGCACCCCGCTTCGGTCATTGTCGGTCAGCCGGATTTCTACAGCTCCCTCGAGGGGTTGCTGGGCAGGACCCCCCTGGCCGTTCTGCAGGACTACCTGCGCCTCCAGCTTCTCGATGGGTACGGTGACTTCCTGAACCAGGCCTGGGAGAAGGAGCAGTTCGCCTTCCATGGGCGGGTGATGTCCGGTAAGCAGGAGCCCCGGGAGCGCTGGAAGCGGGTGTTGGACGCCCAGGAGGGCGCCATGGGGATGGTACTGGGCAAGGTCTTCGTCAAGGCCTACTTCCCAGAGGCGAGCAAGAAGCGCTACTCGGACATGGTGGAGGCCATCCGCCTCGCCTACCGCGAACGGATCGACCGGCTGGCCTGGATGAGCGACACCACCAAGGCCAAGGCCCAGGTGAAGCTGGCGGCCATCACCAAGAAGGTGGGCTACCCGGACACCTGGAAGGACTACTCTGCCCTTAGCATCGGCCGCAACTCCTACTGCGAGAACATGATGAATGCCGCCCGCTGGCGCTTCCAGGACCGGATCTCCAAGCTGGACAAGCCGGTGGATCGCAGCGAATGGACCATGACGCCCCAGACCTACAACGCCTACTACAACCCTTCCAACAACGAGATTGTCCTGCCAGCGGCCATCTTCACGGTGCCCGGACAGGCCGATGCGGATCTGGACGATGCGGTGGTCTACGGCTATGTGGGAGCCTCCACCATCGGCCATGAGATCACCCACGGCTTCGACGACGAAGGCCGGATGTTCGATGCCATCGGCAACCTCTCGGACTGGTGGACCCCCGAGGACGCCCAGAAGTTCCAGGCCGCAGGCGAAGTGATGGTGCGGCAGTTCAACGCCTACGAGCCACTCCCGGGTCTGCACATCAATGGCAAAGCCAGCCTCGGGGAGAACATCGCCGACTTCGGTGGCCTTCTTCTGGGCCTGGATGCCTTCAAGAAGACAGAGCAATACCGGAAGGGGGAAAAGATCGGCGGTCTCACGCCCCTCCAGCGCTACTTCCTGGGCTACGCCCTGGGCTGGCTCACCCAGCAGCGGGAGGAATCGCTCCGCACCCGGCTCCTGAGCGATGTCCACTCTCCGGCCAAGTGGCGGGTGCTCGGCCCACTCTCCAACATCCCGGAGTTCTACCAAGCCTTCGGCCTGACGGAAGGCCAGCCCATGTGGCGGCCGGCCTCCGACAGGGTCCGTATCTGGTAGCCCATACACCGCGGGCAAAAGCAGGAATTCCACCACGAAGACACGAGGGCACGAAGTTTCACAAAGAATAGCCTGATCCCTTGACCAGGACACTCAGGCCGGCTCCGGGAGGGGCAGGCGGCGGAGGCACGCTGGCGTGCCACAGCCACCTGTCCCTTCCGGAACGCGCGCTGCTTGGCAGCGCGCCCCCGCGTAGCGGGGCGGCCAAAGTGTCCAGCCGGTGGCGTCGCGGTGAGGGCTGGCTTTCATACTCGCCTTGGGCGTAATCCTTGGCCGCTGGTCAGTCCTTGGTGACTCCTTGGTGCCTTTGTGTCTTGTGGTGGAAGTGGCTTTTGAAGCTTTCGCGATGGCAAGCGGCTATCAATCCATCCGGTTCAGGGCGCCCAGAAGGGCCTTGAAGCTGGCGGCGGAGATATCGGCATCCCGGCCCACCCCGTGGCTGGTGCGGCCATCCGCCACCTGGGCATGGACGTAGGCCACGGCCTCGGCGTCCTCGCCTTCCCCCAGGGCGTGCTCGTGGTAGCCCAGGACCCGCAGGCCCAGATCCATCCAAAGGTTCAGTCCCTTCACGAAGGCATCGATGGAGCCCTTGCCGACGCCTTCCACCAGGAAGGGGGTCCCACGGTCCTGGATTCTGGCCTGGACCCGGCACTGTTCGGGTCCATGGCTCTGGGTGTCATAGTCCACCAGGCCATAGCGTCCCGGGCCCAGGTAGGAGCTCTCGAAGGCCTGCCAGATGCGGTCCGGGACCAGTTCTTCCCCGGAGGCGTCGGCCAGGCTCTGGACCTGGCCGCTGAAGGTCGCTGCCAACTCCTTGGGCAGGCTGTAGCCGTAGTTCTCCTCCAGGACAAAGGCCACCCCCCCCTTGCCGGACTGGCTGTTGATCCGGATGATGGACTCGAATTTCCGGCCCACATCCATCGGGTCCAGGGGCAGGTAGGGCACTTCCCAATCCTCCCGACCCTCCGCCTTGAGGGCGGCGAGGCCCTTCCGGATGGCGTCCTGATGGGAACCACTGAAGGCTGTGAAGACGAACTCACCCGCATAGGGATGCCGGGGCCCTACGGGCATCCGGTTGCAGTGCTCGAAGACCTGGACCAGTTCCGGCAGGTTCTCCAGGTCCAGGCCCGGGTCGATGCCGTTCATGAGGAGGTTGAGGCCGAGGGTCACCAGATCGGCGTTCCCCGTGCGCTCACCGTTGCCGAAGAGGGTTCCTTCCACCCGGTCCGCTCCCGCCAGCAGCCCCAGTTCCGTGGCCGCCACGGCGCAGCCCCGGTCATTGTGGGCATGGAGACTCAGGACCACTCGCTCCCGGTGCCGGAGCTTCCGGTGCATCCATTCGATCTGGTCCGCAAAGTGATTGGGGGAGGCCATCTCCACGGTGTTCGGGAGGTTGAGGATCATTTCGCCGGGTCGCGTCGGGTTCCAGGTTTCGATGACGGCGTCGCAGAGTTCCACGGCGTAGTCCAACTCGGTCCCGGAGAAGCTCTCCGGGGAATACTCGAAAAGGACTTCCGTGCCCTTCAGCGCTTGTGAAGCCTCCTTCACCCAGCGCGTGCCCTGGACCGCCAGATCCCGGATGGCCTCCCGATCCTGCCCGAAGACGACCTTGCGCTGGAGGGCGGAGGTGCTGTTGTAGAGGTGGATGATCACCCGCTTGGCGCCCTGCAGGGCCTCGATGGTGCGCTCGATGAGGGGTTCCCGGGCCTGGGTCAGCACCTGGATGGCCACGCCCTCAGGGATCCGGTCTTCTTCAATGATCCGGCGGATGAAATCGAAATCCGTCTGGGAGGCGGCGGGAAACCCTACCTCGATCTCCTTGAAACCCACCTGGAGCAGCTTTTCGAAGAAGGCCAGCTTCCTGTCCCAGCCCATGGGTTCCACCAGGGCCTGGTTGCCGTCCCGCAGGTCTACGCTACACCAGCGGGGTGGCGCCGTCAGGGTGCGGCTGGGCCACTGCCGGTCCGGCAGCTGGATGGGGGGGATGGGGCGGTAGCGGTGGGCCTTCACGATGTCTCCTGAAAAGGGGCGAGCCGAGGGGGGCCTGAATGCCAAAACCCCCTCCGGCTTTCGCGGGAGGGGGTTGAGGTGATGTGGTGCAGATCGACTCAGTCCCTTCCCGCGCTGCTAAGCAGCAGGTCAAGAAGGAGAAGGCTGAGGGAGGCGGATCGCATGTTGGGTCCAGTCTTCCGGAATGTGCTCCCCTGGTCAAGCTGACTTGGGGAGTTGCTTTGATTTGGGTCTGCTTTGGCCTATATTCCTCTGAGGCTCGACAGTTCAGACAGGGATACCCCGGGGAATTCGTTTGGAAGAAGGAAATGGCATGGGGGCTCCCGAAGGATCTATCGAGAAGGCGCTTCGGGACAGCGAGGAAAGGCTGCGTACCCTGGAGCAGCTCTTCGAACTCTTCCTGGAACACAGCCCTTTCTACTTTTTCTTCAAGGATGCGGAGCTTCGCCCCATTCTCCTGAGCCGGAACTTCGAGCTGATGCTGGGCAGGCCCATGGATCAGATCCTGGGGCGCACCATGGATGAGCTCTTTCCGCCGGAACTGGCCAAGGGCATGATCGAGGACGACCTGCGGACCCTGAGGGATGGGGTGGTCGTCCGGGTCGAAGAGGAGTTGGGGGGGCGGTCCTTCAGCACCATCAAGTTCCCTGTCAAACAGGAGGGGAAGCCCACTTTCCTGGCGGGGCTGACCCTTGATGTCACCGATCAGAAGAAGTCCGAGGAGGCCCTTCGTCGGAGCGAAGCGCAGCTCCGCTCCTTCTTCCAGGCCACCTTCGAGGGCATCGCCATCCATGAGCTCGTCTACGATGGGGAATGCCATCCCTGCGACTACCGAATCGTGGATGTCAATCCAGCCTACGAGAAACACACCGGACTCAGCGCACAGGAGAGCAAGGGGCGGTTGGCCAGTGAGCTGTATGGCCTTAAGCCTCCTCCCTACCTGGAAGCCTATAGCGATGTAGCCGCCGGAGGGCCTTCCCGGGTCTTCAGTGCTTATTTCGCCCCCCTTGGGCGCTACTTCCGCATCGGTGTTTTTTCCCCCCAGCCCGGGACCTTTGCAACCGTTTTCGAAGATGTGACGGAGCAGATCAACAACGAGGCTGAACGGAAGCGGCTGGAGGGGGAATTCCAGCACATGCAGCAGCTGGAGAGCCTGGGGAGCCTGGCGGGCGGCGTAGCCCATGACATGAACAACGTACTTCAGGCGATCCAGGGCATGGCTTCGGTGCTGAAGGCCAAATGTGCCGGGGATCAAGCCCTGGGTTCCGGGCTGGATCTCATCCTGAACGCCAGCAACCGCGGACGGGATCTGGTAAGAAACCTCACGGATTTCGCCCGCAAGGGCATTCCGGAGGCCAGCCTTCTGGATCTCAATAAGGTGGTGCGCAGGGAAGTGGACCTGCTCCAGCACACGACCCTCCAAAGGATCGAACTCAAGATGGAGCTGGAAGAGGGGCTGCCTCGGATTTCCGGGGACCCTTCGTCCATCGGGAACGCCCTCATGAACCTATGTGTGAACGCCATCGATGCCATGCCGGAGCGCGGGACACTCTGTTTCAGCACCCGGACGCTGGCTGGCGGCGGCGTAGAAATTCTGGTGGAGGACTCGGGGGAGGGCATGTCGCCGGAAGTCCTCGCCCGGGCCACCGAGCCGTTCTTCACCACCAAGCCCAGGGGGAAGGGGACTGGGTTGGGGCTTTCCGGTGTCTACGGCACCATGAAGGCCCATGGCGGCTCCATGGTGGTTGAGAGCGAGGTGGGCAGGGGAACCCGGGTTTTCCTGCGCTTTCCCCCGTCCTCGATCTCCGCGTCGCCTGCGGCGGTTCCTGCCTTCGAGGGGGTTACGGGGCTGGCCAGCCGCAAGTCCCTGCGCATCCTCCTGGTCGATGACGACGAACTGATCCGCGCCACCTTTCCCGAATACCTTGAGATTCTGGGGCACCAGGTCCTGGCGACAGCGGCGGACGGCAGTCACGGCCTTCACCTGATCGAGGACGGTCTGGACGTGGATGTGGTGGTCCTGGACCAGAACATGCCAGGTCTAAGCGGGATGGAAACCCTGGATCGCCTGCGGATCCTGCGGCCCAGCCTGCCCATTGTGTTCTGCTCCGGGCACCTGGAGGACGCCGTGAAAAGGCAGCTCAAGGGCAGCAGCGGGGTCTGGATCCTGATGAAGCCGTACGGCATCAAGGACATCCAGGACATCCTGGAAGCCGTGTCGGCCACGCTCATGACGCAATCTTGATATTCCCCGAGGCCATCCTTACGCCACCCTGACCTGATTCGACGGAACCTGAGTCTGGAGGTGGTTCCATGTTCGGACTTCGGATCCTGGCTGCCGTCCTGGCCTCGGGCCTGGCGGCATATCTCGTGGCGGCGCTGCTGCGCCCGGAGCGGTTCCAGTGAGCCCGCTCCTTGTCATCCTCTTTCTCAGCCTCCTGGCCGTCTGCTTCCTGCTGGGGCGTCCTCTGGGCGAATACCTGGGGGATGTGCTGGAGAGGGAGCCCGTCCCCTCCGCCCGCTTCCTTTCGATCCTCGAACGACGGATCTACCACCTCATGGGCATCGAGGCCGGGGACCGCATGGACTGGAGGCAGTATCTTGGCGCCGTGCTGGCCTTCAACCTGGTGGGCTTCCTCTTCCTCCTGGCCCTCCTGCGGCTCCAGCAGCACCTGCCGCTGAATCCCCAGGGCTTCGGGCCCATGAGCTGGCCCCTCGCCTTCAACACGGCCATGAGCTTCGTGACCAATACCAACTGGCAGGCCTACAGCGGTGAAACGGCCCTCAGCTACCTGAGCCAAGCCTTGGGGCTCACGGTCCAGAACTTCCTCTCCGCCGCCACGGGTATCGCGGTCATGGCTGCCGTGGCCCGGGGCATCCGGCGCCGGAAGGCGACCAACCTCGGCAGTTTCTGGGTGGATCTGGTGCGGGTGACCCTTTATGTCCTCTTGCCACTGGCGGTGATCTTCGCCCTCTTCCTGGTGAGCCAGGGGGTGGTGCAGACCTGGATGCCTTCCGTCCAGGCCCTCTGGCTTGCCCCGGCGGCAGCGGGGGCGCCCACCCATCAGGTCATCGCCCTGGGGCCCGCCGCCTCCCAGATCGCCATCAAGATGCTGGGCACCAACGGAGGCGGCTTCTTCGGCGTCAATGGCGCCCACCCCTTTGAGAACCCCACGGCCCTCTCCAATCTGGTGCAGATCGTCTCGATCCTCCTGCTCCCGGCGGCCTGCTGCTTCACCTTCGGCAAGCTGGTGAGGGACCGCCGCCAGGGGTGGGCCCTCTTCCTGGCCATGAGCATCCTCCTTGCCCTGGGTACGGGGTTGGCGGGCTGGGCCGAGCACCGTGCTGTGCCTGCCCTGACGCAGCCCGGTGTCGTCCAGACTGCCGGTAGCCTGGAGGGCAAGGAAGTGCGCTTCGGGAGCGAAAGCTCCGTCGTCTGGTCCACCGCCACCACCGCCGCCAGCAACGGCAGCGTGAACGCCCAGCACGACGCCATGGCCCCCCTGGCGGGGCTCTCTCAGATGGTGCTCATGCAGATCGGGGAAGTGGCCTTCGGGGGCGTCGGGTCCGGGCTTTACGGCATGCTCATCTTCGTGATCATCGCCGTCTTCGTCTCGGGTCTCATGGTGGGCCGGACGCCGGAGTACCTGGGCAAGAAGGTGGAAGCCTTCGACATGAAGATGGCCGCCCTGGTGGTGCTCATCCCCTCGGTGGCGGTACTGGTGGGCACGGCGGCCACCGTCATGCACGGCCAGGTGGGCCAGTGGATCTCCAACCCGGGCCCCCACGGCTTCAGCCAGATCCTCTACGCCTGGTCCAGTGCCGCCAACAACAACGGCAGCGCCTTCGCGGGCCTCTCGGCGGACAACACCTTCCTGAACATCGGCCTGGGTATCGCCATGCTCCTGGGACGCTTCGCCCCCATCGGCGCAGTGCTGGCCCTGGCGGGCTCCCTGGCGAGCAAGAAGCGCACCCCGCCGGGGCCGGGTACCCTGCCGACCCATAGTCTCTTCTTCATCGGCGTACTGGTGGGCATTGTCCTGCTGGTGGGCGCCCTGACCTTCCTCCCGGCCCTGGCGGTGGGCCCCCTGGCCGAACACTTCGCGGCGTTCTGAGGCTGACCATGACTGAATCGACCCCCAAGCCTTCAGGCCAACTCCTGAACGCTCCCCTGCTCAAGCGCGCTCTGCTGGATGCTTTGCGCAAGCTGAATCCCCTGCACCAGCTCAAGAATCCCGTGATGTTCGTGGTCTGGGTCTGCAGCGCCTTCGTGACCCTTCTCTGGCTCCACAGCCTGGGGGGGCACGGAGAGGCGCGCTCTGGCTTCATTCTCCAGATCGCCCTCTGGCTCTGGTTCACCCTCTTCTTCGCCAATGTTGCCGAAGCCCTGGCCGAGGGCCGGGGCAAAGCACAGGCCGACGCGCTTCGTGGCAGCCGCAAGGATGTGATCGCCAAGAAGCTGCTCAAGGAGGGTGACCGGGCCTGGGCCCCGGTGGAGGGCAGCACCCTCCGGGTGGGCGACCTGGTCCTGGTGGAGGCGGGGGACACCATCCCCCTGGACGGTGAAGTGGTGGAAGGCATCTCCTCGGTGAACGAGGCCGCTGTGACTGGCGAGAGCGCTCCGGTGATCCGGGAGTCCGGCGGCGACCGTTCCGCCGTCACGGGAGGCACGGAGGTGCTTTCCGACTGGATCGTGATCCGGATCAGCTCGAATCCCGGCGACAGCTTCCTGGACCGCATGATCGCCATGGTGGAGGGGGCCAAGCGCCAGAAGACCCCCAATGAGATCGCCCTGGACATCCTCCTGGCCAGCCTCACCCTGATCTTCCTGCTGGCGGTGGCCACCCTGCTGCCCTTCAGTCAGTTTGCGGTGAAGGTCACCGGCCTCGGCCTGCCCATCACCCTCACGGTGCTGGTGGCGCTCCTGGTGTGCCTCATCCCCACCACCATCGGCGGGCTCCTCTCCGCCATCGGCATTGCGGGCATGGATCGCATGATCCGGGCCAACGTGGTGTCCACCTCGGGGAGGGCCGTGGAGGCCGCAGGAGATGTGGATGTCCTCCTGCTGGACAAGACTGGCACCATCACCCTGGGCAACCGGGAGGCCGTGGCCTTCGTGCCGGCTCCCGGCGTCACGGAAGCCGAACTGGCGGACGCCGCCCAGCTGGCCTCCCTGCCGGACGAGACCCCCGAAGGGCGCAGCATCGTGGTCCTGGCCAAGGAGGCCTGCGGGCTACGGGAGAGGGGGCTGGAGAAGCTTCATATGAGCTTCGTGCCCTTCACAGCCCAGACCCGCATGAGCGGCGTGGATGTGGAGGGCCGCCGCATCCGCAAGGGGGCCAGCGAGTCCGTGGCCGCCTGGATCCAGGCCGAGGGGGGCGAGTATCCCGATGAGGTCAGGACCGCCTCGGAACGCATCGCCCGGGAGGGCGGGACCCCCCTGGTGGTGGCGGAAATGCTGCCGTCGGCCCCAGGGGCGGACCTGCGCCGCCCCTGGGGCGGGGGGCGTGGGGGGGACGTAGAGGCTCCGCAGGAGCCGGGCGGTCCCACCCACCGGGTATTGGGCGTGATCCACCTCAAGGACATCGTGAAAGGTGGCATCCGGGAACGTTTCGCCGAGCTGCGGCGCATGGGCATCAAGACCGTGATGGTGACGGGGGACAACCCCCTCACCGCCGCCGCCATCGCCGCCGAGGCGGGGGTGGACGACTTCCTGGCCCAGGCCACACCGGAGCGCAAGCTGAGGCTTATCCGGGACTACCAGGCCGGGGGGCGGCTGGTGGCCATGACGGGCGACGGGACCAACGACGCCCCGGCCCTGGCCCAGGCGGATGTGGCGGTGGCCATGAACACCGGCACCCAGGCCGCCAAGGAGGCCGGGAACATGGTGGACCTGGATTCCAACCCCACCAAGCTCATCGAGATCGTGCGCATCGGCAAGCAGATGCTCATGACCCGGGGCTCTCTCACCACGTTCAGCATCGCCAACGATGTGGCCAAGTACTTCGCCATCCTGCCCGCGGCCTTCCTCCTGACCTATCCCCAACTCAAGGCCCTGGACCTGATGCGCCTCCACAGTCCCGAAAGTGCGGTGCTTTCTGCGGTGATCTTCAACGCCCTCATCATCGTGGTCCTCATCCCGCTCGCCCTTCGGGGTGTGAAGTTCCGCACCCTGCCGGCGGCGGATCTCCTGCGGCGGAACCTTTTCCTCTATGGCCTGGGAGGCCTGGCGGTGCCCTTCATCGGCATCAAGGCCATCGACCTCCTGGTGGTCGCAATGCGCCTCGTCTGATTGGAGCCCGAAATGAAGCTCATTCGTCCCCTGCTTGTCTCCTTCGGCGCCCTCACCCTGATCACGGGCGCAGCCTACCCTGCGGTGGTCACGGGGCTGGCCCGGATGGCCTTCCCCTGGAAGTCTCAGGGCAGTCTGATCCGGGTGCAGGGCCAGGTGCGGGGCTCCCGCCTCATCGCCCAGGCCACCGAGGATCCACGCTATTTCTGGTGCCGTCCCAGTTCCACCTCGACTTTTCCTACCAACGCCGCCGCCAGCGGAGGTTCGACCCTGGCGGGCTCCAACCCTGAACTGGCGGCCCTGGTGGCGCGGCGGGTCCAGGTCCTTAGGACCTCTGATCCGGGGAACAGGGCCCCGATTCCCCAGGATCTGGTAACCGCCAGCGCCAGTGGGCTGGACCCCGATATCAGCCCCGATGCGGCCCGGTGGCAGGCTCCCCGGATCGCCAGGGTACGGGGGCTCGCCGAAGGGGATGTGCTCGGCCTTGTGAATGCCCACCTGGAAAGGAGGCTGGCCGGTCCGCCCTGCGTGAATGTGCTTGAGCTGAACCTTGCACTTGAAAGCCTTGGGAAGGCGGGGGAATGATCCTGTCCTGGTTCCCCCTTTTCTGTTGGCTCTTCAATCAACTCTGGCGACAGTAGGAGCAAGGATGCCCATGGACCAGCGACCGGACCCCGAGGAACTGCTGAAGCGCGTTCAGGACGAGGAGGCGCGCTCCTCCCGCGCCCGATTCAAGGTCTTCTTCGGGGCGGCTCCGGGGGTCGGCAAGACCTACGCCATGCTCGCCGAGGCTCAGCGGAGGCGCAGGGAAGGGGTGGATGTCCTGGTGGGGGTGGTGGAAACCCATAAGCGCACTGAGACTGCTTCCCTTCTGGATGGCCTGGAGTTGCTGCCCCGCAAGTCGTTGCCCCACCGGGGCGTGCCTCTCGAGGAGTTTGATCTGGAGGGCGCGCTGGCAAGGCGCCCCGGGCTGATTTTGGTGGATGAACTCGCCCATCAAAACGCCCCGGGCTGCCAGCACCTCAAACGGTGGCAGGATGTCATGGATCTTCTGGATGCCGGCATCGACGTCTACACGACGGTCAACGTCCAGCACCTGGAGAGCCTCAAGGATGTGATCGCCCAGATCACCGGGATCGTGGTCCAGGAGCGGATCCCTGACACGGTGCTGGAGCGTTGCGATGAGATGGAACTGGTCGACATCTCGGTGGATGAGCTGCTCCAGCGCCTGTCTGAAGGCAAGGTCTACGTTCCGGAGCAGGCGCGCTATGCGATCCAGCGCTTCTTCCGACGGGGCAACCTGCTGGCCCTGCGGGAGCTGGCTCTGCGCCGGACTGCGGAGATCGTGGATGCCGACATGCGGCGCTACCGGGATTCCCAGGGCATCCAGGACACCTGGGCGGCGGGTCAGCGGATTCTGGTGGCGATCACCCCGGGCGAATCCAGCGAAGTGCTCATCCGGGAGGCCCGACGCATGGCGGACTCCCTGGGGGCGCCCTGGATGGCGGTCTATGTGGATGGGGGCAGCGAACTCTCGGACGCAGAGCGGGAGCGGCTCGAGTCCCACCTGCGCCTGGTGGAGCGGCTTGGGGGTGAGGGCATCGCCCTGCCGGGACACGCCACCCTGGCGGAGGACCTCCTGGCCTTGGCCCGAGGGCGCAATGTCACCCAGATCATCATTGGGCGGTCCAGCAAGCCGAGGTGGATGGAAAGACTTCAGGGCAGCCTTCTGAGTGAGGTTTCCCGCCAGGCCGGAAGGGTCCATGTCCATGTGGTGCCCACGGAATCCCGGGAAAGCCGGTACCAGCTACCCCTGCTCCTGCCATCCTCCTGGCCCGGCCTGTCCACGCTGATCCTGTGTGGGCTGTACGTGCTGGCCGCCACCCTCCTGGGGCTCGCCACCTTCCGGCGGATCGAACTGGCCGATATCGTCATGATCTTCACAATCCCCATCCTGGTGGCCGCCATCCGCTACGGAAGGAATGCGGCCCTGGCGACCTCCACCCTGGCGGTCCTCGCCTTGGATTTCTTCTTCGTTCCTCCCCGCTTCACGTTCACGGTGGGCGATGTCCGGCACATCGGCACCTTCGCCATCCTGTTGGGCATGGGACTGGTGATCGGCAACCTCACGGAGCGGGTACGTCAGCAGGCCATCCGGGCCCAGTCCCGGGAGCAGCGGACCCTCGCGCTCTACCGACTGGGGGAATCCCTGGTGCAGGCCGGGGATCAGGCGGACACCATCACCTCGGCGGTGCGGGCCGTGGAGTCCCAGTTCCGCACCAAGGTGATCTTCTTCCTGCCCAACGCTGGCGGAACTCTGGAGGCCATGGATGACAGGAGCCACCCCCTGGCGGACGAGACCAGTCGCGGGGTGGCGCAGTGGACCTTTGACCATGCCCAGGCGGCGGGGCAAGGCACCGGCGTGCTCCCGGCCGCCAAGGGGCTCTTCCTGCCCCTGAAGGGAGCCAAGGGCCTGCTGGGGGTGATGGGGCTCCAGAACGAGGAAGGCCCGCTCTGGCAGGAGCCGGACCAGCGCCACCTCCTGGAGAGCTTCGCCAACCAGACGGCCCTGGCCCTGGAGCGGGCCGCTCTGTCGGCGGAGGCTCATGCCACGGGCATCAAGGCCGAGCGGGAAGAGTTGAGGAACGCCTTGTTGTCTTCTGTGTCCCATGACCTTCGCACCCCCCTGGCGGGGATCACCGGTTCCGCCACGGCGCTCCTGGAGGATCCGGGCTGCCTGAGTCTGGCGGAGCGGGACGCCCTCCTGGGGGCTATCCAGGACGAGGCCTACCGGATGCACCGGCTGGTCACCAACCTCCTTGACCTGACGCGCCTGGAATCCGGCACGCTCAAGCTGAACCGGGAATGGTTGCCGGCCGAAGAAGTCGTTGGCTCGGCACTCAGCCACCTCGGCCGCCCGGGCGAAGGTCGGGATGTCCGGGTGGAAGTGGATCGGCCCGACACCTTCCTCCAGGGGGATGGCCTCCTGCTGGAGCAGCTCCTGATCAACCTGGTGGAGAATGCCCTGAAGTTCTCACCCGAGGACCAGCCCGTGGAGGTCCGGGTCTTCGGCACCGGCAAGGGGGCTTCCCTGATGGTGAGCGATCATGGGCCTGGCATCCCGCCTGGGATGGAGGAGCGGATCTTCGAGAAGCTGTTCCGGGGAGCCGACGCCCCCTCGGGGCGAGGAGCGGGCCTGGGCCTGGCCATCTGCCGGGGGATTGCCATTGCCCATGGGGGGCAAATCCAGGTCAGCAACCGGGCCCAGGGGGGTGCTTCCTTCCTGGTCTCCTTGCCTTACCATGGTGAACCCCCCCGGGGCCTGTCGGAGGACCTGTCGTGAGCGCAGAGGATCCCCAGATCCTGGTGGTGGATGACGAGCCCCAGCTCCAGCGCTTCCTGGGTGCGGCCCTGAAGTCCCATGGCTACCGCGTCCTCTTCGCCGGGAGCGGGGGTGAATGCGAGCGCCTCGCCATCAGCCATCAACCCAGCGCCATCCTCCTGGACCTGGGCCTGCCGGATAAGGATGGTCTCCAGGTGGTGACCGCCCTCCGGGCCTGGAGCGATATCCCCATTATCGTCATCAGTGCCAGGGGCAAGGAGGATGACAAGGTGGAGGCCCTGGAGGCCGGGGCCAACGACTACCTCACCAAACCCTTCGGAACCCGGGAGCTCATCGCGAGGATCCGGGTGGCCCTCCGGCAGCGCACGGTTCCCCAGGGCGCAAGCCCCATCCTGGAGGTCGGGGATATCCGCATGGACCTTGAGAGCCACCTGGTCACCCGGGCAGGCGAGCGGGTCCATCTGACCCCCAACGAGTTCAAGCTGCTGATGACCCTCCTGCGGCACCCGGGCAAGGTCCTGACCCACAACCAGCTCCTGAAGGAGGTCTGGGGTGTGGGCAGCGCCCAGCAGGTCCATTCCCTGCGGGTCTGCATGAACCAGCTCCGGCAGAAGCTGGAGGCCGATTCCGCCCGTCCACGGTATCTGCAGACGGAGCTGGGGGTAGGTTACCGGCTGTCGGAATGATTATAAATTACGAATAATTCTCTCAATCCGGATAGCCTTCTTCCCCTCGGTTTCGATGAGGACGGCGTGGAACTGGAGGTCCCGCTCGGCCACTTCGAAGCGGTCGCCCCGGGCCTTCAGGAAACGGCTCAGGCTCGCTTCCACCTTCATGCCGATGACGCTCTCGTAGGGCCCCACCATGCCGATATCCGTGACATAGGCCGTGCCGTTGGTCAGGAGTCTGGCATCCAGGGTCGGCACATGGGTGTGGCTGCCCACCACCGCCGCCACCCGGCCGTTCAGGTGCCAGCCCAGGGCTTGGGCTTCGCTGGTGGCTTCGGCGTGGAAATCCACGATCACCAGGTCGGCCCGCTCCTTGGCCAGGATGGCGTCGGCGCAACGGAAGGGGCAGTCGCAGGGGGGCATGTGAACCCGGCCCATGAGGTTGATGATCAGGATCTCCTGCCCGGAGGGCGTATGAAGCTTGACGTAGCCGTTCCCGGGGGTGCCCGGGGGGTAGTTGGCGGGCCGGAGGAGGCGGGTCTCCTTCTGGAAGTAGCTCACGATGTCCTTGACGTCGAAGGCGTGGTTGCCGGTGGTGATGACATCCACCTTCAGGTCCTCGAACCAGCCCTGGGCGATGCGTTCCGTGATGCCGTGGCCATGGGCTGCGTTCTCGCCGTTGACGATGATGAAATCCAGGGCCAGTTCCCGCCGGAGGGTCGGCAGGTGCTCCTCCAGCAGCCTTCGGCCAGGTTCACCCACCACGTCGCCCGTCACAAGAATTCGCATGATGGAAGCTTAACATCCGCAGATTAAGGCCGGAGTCTGGATGGCCCGAAACATACCTGGGTGTGGCGAATGGACGCAGGGGTGAGGGAGGTCGGCCGACGGAGGGAATGGTGGTTCCGTTCCTTCCGTGGCCGTGTCCTGGGGGCCCTGCTGATCATGGGCCTGCTGCCCGTGCTCATCCTGGGGGGCTACAGCTTCTTTTCCGAGCGGAGTCGGGCGGTGGGCATGGAACTGGCCCGGCTTTCGGACCAGTCCCAGCAGCTCTGTGTGTCCATCGACAAATACATCGCTTCCAATTCCACCCTGGTCTATCACCTTGCCCTGACCGCAGAGGTGGTCTCCTTCATGGGCGAGAAGAATCCGAGTCCCGCCCGCCAGCAGGCCATGAACGCCTGGCTGCGGCAGCAATGCGCCCTGGACAGCGACCTGGACGCCATTTTCGTGACGCGGCTCGACGGGCTCTGCACGGCCTCCAGTGAACCCAGGTTCCTGGGAGCCAACTACGCCTTCAGGTCCTACTTCCAGGATGCCCTGGCCCGGCGTGCCCGGATTTCTGACTGGCAGATTGGGCTCAGGACCCAGGAGCCCTGCATCTTCGCCGCCCAGGGCGTGATGCGCGAGGGAAAGATGATCGGCGTTATCGTCATCCGCATCGGCATGACCCGGGTGCAGAAGGAGGTACAGGCTCGGGCCGCAGATGGCAAGATCGCCTACCTCATCAATGCCGATGGCATCTTCCTGGCCCACGTGCGTCCGGATCTCGACTATTCCTCGATCGGCCCAATCCCCCCCCGGCGCCTGGAGGCGATCAAGGCCAGTCGGCAGTTCCTGGGCCGGGATCACCCGACCCTGATCAAGCTCAATGCCGAGTCCATTCAGGCCGTGTTACAGACGGCGGCCTCTGGCCAAGCCCGTGAATTCCGGTACACCAACAGCGGGGTGGCACGGTGGGTGGCCCTCCGCCGTCTGGAAACGGAACCCTGGGTGGTGGGGGTGGCTGTCAACGAAAGCGACATCTACACCCACTCCAAGCGGATTCTCTTCCTGACGACGCTGGTCTGCGTCCTGACCCTCCTCCTGGTGCTCCTGGGTGGCATCTGGTTTTCGCGCAGGGTTCTGCTCCCCCTCCACGGGCTGGAGGACACCATGGAGCGCTTCGGGAGAGGCGACTCCTCGGCCCGGGCCGGTGCGGTGGAGGGGGATGAAGTGGGGCGTCTGGGGCTTCAGTTCAACGCCATGGCCGACCTCATCGTGGAGCAGACCGAGGCGCTGGCGCAGCGGGTGGTCACATTGGAGGGCATTCTCCCCATCTGCTCCTCCTGCCGGAAGATCCGCAATGAGGATGGCGCCTATCAGCCCCTGGAGAGTTACGTGGCATCCCATACCCAGGCCCAGTTCTCTCATGGACTCTGCGAGGACTGCGCCCGCAAACTCTATCCTGACTACTACCAGGGCAATAAACACTGAAACCCAGTGCCCTTTGGAGGCATTGCCATAGTGTCCGCGCCTCTGGAGGATGCATTCCAGGTGCTAATGTGGAACTGGGATACGCCTCCATGAATCGATTTATGTCTTCCTGTTTGATGGGTTTTTCCGGCATCTGCCTGATGGCCCAAGCCACTCCCCAGACCATGGGGATTCACGAGATCCGTCCCGGCATGAAGGGCATCGGTCGCACGGTCTTCCTGGGAGGAAAGATCGAGAAGTTCAACTTTGAAGTCCTCGGGGTACAGCGGGGCACCGCACCCGGGCGGAACATGATCCTGGTGAGGGCCAGCGGTGGCCCCTTGGCCGAGACCGGCATCATGCAAGGCATGAGCGGTTCGCCCTGCTATATCGACGGCAAGCTCATCGGGGCCCTCTCCTCGGGCTGGCAGTTCCAGAAGGAGCCCATCGCCGGGGTCACGCCCATCGGGGAGATGTTGGATCAGCTGAAAGATCTGGCGGAAACCCCCGCAATCCGGACGCCTCTTATTCTGCCCAAGCTGGAACCCCCCAAGGTGCTCAAGTCAGCCCTCCGGGGCGAAATGATCCCCCTTTCCCAGCTCATGGGCACCGGGGCCGAGCAGATGCCCCTGATCCTGACCGGCTCCAATCTGGATCCCGAGGTCAAGGCGCTGTGGGAGGGCAGCTCTGTGCAGTTCGCCACGGCGGCCAATGGGGCAGGGCATGGTCTGGGTGAGGCCAGCCCCCTGGAACCCGGTGGCATGGCTTCCATCGCCCTGATGCAGGGGGATATGGAATTCGCCGCTTCCGGCACCATCACCTACGTCAGCGGAAAGAAGGTGCTGCTTTTCGGGCACCCCCTCTTCAACCTGGGGCCGGTGGACCTTCCTCTCTGGTCCGCCACCGTCGCCGGGAACGTCGCCAGTTACTCCACTTCCTTCAAGCTGGCCCAGCCCGTGGCCCCGGTGGGGGCCCTGCGGCTGGATCGGAGCACCGGGGTGGCGGGCACCCTGGGGGCCGAGGCCAAGATGATCCCCCTGCGGGTGGGGCTCAACCTTGGGGGCAAGCGCACCCTGAACTACCGCTTCGAGATCATGGACCATCCCACTGCCACACCAGCCCTGGCGGCTACGGCGGTCATGCAGACCCTGAATTCCCAGGTCCGGGCCCTGGGCTTCACCAGCCTGGCCCTGCAGGGAAACATCAAGGTGGCGGGTCAGCCCCCCATCCAGATCGAGAACATGGTGGCGGACCTCAATTCCGCCCGCATCGCCCAGTATGTGGGCGGCATCCTCCAGGCCATCACCCTAAACCCCTTTGAGCGGCCGGTCTTCGAAGGCATCTCCATCAGCATCAAGGCTGAGGAGCGCCTGGACCGCACAGCCATCGCAGGCGTGCGAACCCTCAAGGCGCGGGTGAAGCGGGGAGAGGTCCTGCCGGTGCTGGTGACTCTGCAGAACATCCAGGGGGTCCGGGAGACTGCCACCTTCAACGTGAACGTGCCCTCCTCCGCCAAGCCGGGCACCGCCACCCTGATGGTTGGGGACGGTTTCAGCCTCCTCAACGCCGACCCCGACGAACGGGCCATCGAGATCGCCAGCCTGGGTGACATGGTGAGGCTCATCAACGGCAGTCTCCGGAACAACCACGCCTATGCGCTTTTGGTCCAGGCCCGCCCCGGCGCGGGACTCCGGGGCACCCGCATCGAGGGGGTTCCTCCCAGCGTGAGCGCCATGCTGGGCAGCGATGGGGATTCCAGGACCAACCAGCTTCAGAAGCACATCATCGGTCGGGCCCTGCTGCCCCTGGAGCGGGAAGTGAACGGTCTTGTGAGCCTTGAGGTCGAGATCGAATGAAGCCAAAGCCAAAGGATTCAACACAGAGGGCACAGAGATGGAAAAGAGAGGGCACGGAGGAAAAGCAGGACAGGGCAGGGTCGCCTTCTTGGCATTTCTTTGATTGTCTTGGTTTTGATTTATAGTTAATGGAGCTGTCATGCGTTTTGGATGGATGGTGCCGGTGCTGGTTTGCGGCGTGGCGATTTCGGCGGAGCCGCCCCACGCTCACTTTGCAAGCTTCAACGACTGGCTGGGTGCCGAGAACCGGGGGGTCCGCATCGGGGCCGATGGCCGACTTCGCTTGGCCCCTGCGCTCCGCAGAGTGGCCCAGGTACCGGAGGGGGTCATCTGGGCCTCGGTGCCCGACGGTTCCGGTGGGGCCTATTTGAGTGCTGGCAATGAAGGCCGGCTCTTTCACTACACGGGCGGACAGGTGAAGCCCCTGACCCAGGTGAAGGGCGGCTTGGTGTTCGCCATGGCCCGCCTGGGCAGCGATCTCATCGTGGCCCCCAGCGGGGAGGGTAAGATCTATCGGATCAACGCTGCCGGTGATGTGAAGCCCTTCGCCGACACCGAGATGAAGATCGTCTGGAACATCGCCGTCCAGGGCTCGGATCTGGTGCTCGCAGGGGCCGGGGAGCGGGGCGCCATGCTGGCTCTGGCCAGGGAAGGGACCAGCCGCAAACTGGCGGAACTCCCGGATGAGACGGCCTTCACCGCCATGATCACCGACGGGCAGGGCGGCTTCTATCTGGGCACCCACGGCAAAGGCCTGGTGGTGCGCTACTCCGGCATGGGGGCGGGGGACCGCCTGGAGACCCTCATGGCCACCGGCATGGAGGAGGTTCGTGGTCTGGTGTTCCACGAGGGGCAGATCTATGTGGGGGCCAACAATGGCCTGGCCCAGCGTTTCGCCGCCGGGAACCTGGAACGACGGGAGGGCTACCTCTCGGAACCCGGGGCGGGGACCAAGTCCATCCTGGTGCGTCTGGATCGGAACCGCGTGCCGGAGACCCTCTGGCAGAGCGCCCAGAGCCAGGTCTTCGCCATGACGGCCTGGAACGGTCAGCTTCTGGTGGGCACGGGCAACCGGGGACGGCTCTTCGCCATTCCCCTGGATGAAGCCGCTCGTGCCCTTGAGCCCTTCAGCGCCCTGAGCGACCTGGGGACCGCCCAGGCCACGGCCTTTCTCAAGTCCGGCCAGGAGTTGCTGGTGGTCGGCTCCAACCCGGCCGAGCTGCACAGCCTGTCCGAGGCCCAGGCCACGGAAGGGGTCCTGGAGAGCCGGATCATGAAGGGGAGCCCCCTGGCGGACTGGGGCAGGGCCTATCTGGACGCCGAGACCCCTTCGGGGACCAGGGTCGAATTCCAGTTCCGGTCGGGCTTCACCGAAACCCCGGATGCCACCTGGACCCCCTGGACCCCTCCTCTGCAGAGCGGGGAGCGCCCAAATCTGAACCCCTCCCGCTTCGCCCAGCTGCGGGTCAAGCTCAGCAGTTCCCGGGGGGGCACCACACCCACGGTGGATGGAATCCAGGTCCACTGGGCCAACCGCAATCTGGCGCCAGTCTGGTCTGACGTCGAAACCATGCCCCCAGGGCTGGTGATCACCCGCCAGGGTTCCCTGGAGGATATCGGGGTTGAGCGGGTCCCTCTGGAGACCCAGAAGCTCATCCCGGCCATCGGTCTGGCGGGGGGGGAGAAGCGCAGCTTCCGCCGGGGCTCCCAGGCCTTTGTCTTCCGGGTGAACGATCCCAACGGGGATCAGCTTTCATACCAGGTCAGGCTCCTTCCGGAGCGGGGCAGCGCCATCGAGCTGGAGAAGGCGTGGCGGGAGCGCTTCTTCACCTTCGACACCCTGCCGGTACCGGATGGCAAGTATCGCCTGGAGGTGGTGGCCAGCGATGCCCCCTCCCAGCCCTTCAATGGCTCCCTCAGCGCCGTGTGGCGCACGGCCCCCTTCCTGGTGGACCACACTCCGCCAGCCATCAGCGACCTGACGGCGATCCCCGAAGGCGATGGGCTTCGGATCCGCTTCAACGCGAAGGATGACACCTCCCTCATCAAGGAGGCCACCCTTTCCGCAGATGGCGACGACTGGCTCCAGATCGCGCCTGAGGACCGGGTTTTCGACCGCAGGGAGGAGCACTTCGATCTCCTGGTGCCCCGGGATCGCATCAAGGGCGACCGGGTGCTGGTCCGGGTTGTGGATGCCAGCAACAACGAGCAGAGTGCATCTGTGACCATTGGAGCCGTTGTCAGGAAGAAATAGGCTGATGCTAGCCCGTTCAGGAGCCTAGCCCCGCAGCACCCGGATGGGCTCCTTCAGACCCGTGAGCATCGCGAAGTTCTTCAGTTTCTGGAGGTGGGATTCCCGGATAAGGGTGCCCGCGGGAATCACCAGCCACCCGGTCAAGGTCTCCACGTTGTCCACAACCCGCATGCCCCCCGCCAGCTCTTCAAGCCCAAGCGCTTCGGGCTGCGGGGAAGGCGCTTCATCGCTGGACTCCGTGCGGAGGGTCTTTTCCAGGGCATGGAGCACCTCCAGGTCATACCATGCCGTGCGCGCCATCATGTCCTGCACGGCCCCCTGGGGGTTGGGTCTGAGGGCGAGCAGCCCAAGGTAGTCCCCCACTACCCGCAGGATCCGGGCCCCCAGGGGAATGGCGCCCTCCTTCACGTCATCGTGGGGAAAGCCGGAGCCATTGAAGTTCTTCTGGGCATAGCAGACCACCTCGGCCACTTCCTCCAGGCGGGGGATGTTCCGGATCAGGTTGGAGCCGATCTCCGGCACTCTGGCGTAGATTTCCCGTTCAGCCGAGTTGAGCATGACGCCACGGCGCACTTTCTCCACCACCTGGGAAGGCACCGTCAGGACTCCGATCTGGCATAGGATGGAGGCAACCCCAAGAATCCAGGGCTCGTCCATCCCCATGGTCCGCCCGACCCGCTCGGACAGGTCCGCCAATCGCTGAGACCGCCCGAAATTTTCAGGATCGAGCAGGGAAAGCAGCTCCACGAGCATGGCGATGGCACCCCTCAGGGTCTGCTCGACCAGCTCCCTTTCGGCCGTGACCAGGCGGTAATGCCTCAGGGCGGCCTGGATTACCTCGCCCAGGACTTCTGATTCGCAGGGCTTGGTGAGAAACCGGAAGATGGCGCCCTTGTTGACAGCATCCGTGGCGGTCTGCTGGTCCGCGTTTCCCGTGAGCATGACCCGCACGGTGTCGGGCGAAATCTCTTTGACCCTGGCCAGGAGCTGGACTCCGTTCATTTCCGGCATCCGCATGTCCGAAACGATGACCGCGTAAGGGCCGGAGCTTTTCATGCGCTCCAAAGCCTCCGTTCCTCCTGTGGCCGTCTCGATCACGAATCGCTTTCGGAGGACCCGGGTGTAGGCTGCGAGCACATTCTCTTCATCATCCACGAACAGGATTTTCTGGACCACGGGAGGACTCCGCTCAGTTCGCAAAGATATGAATGGGTTCCTCTAGATTCTGGAGGTCATGAACCGTTTTGAGCAGGTCCAGGTGGGCGGGCCCCAGGCGAAGGCCAGCCAAAAGGATCGGCTGTCCACTGAGGTCCCGTGCGTCCTGCGCCAGGATCATGCCCTCACGGAGTTCCCGGGGGGAGAGGGTTCGGGCCATGGGCGGGTCAGCCTGGGTGGCGACGAGGTGGCGTTCCACCAGATCGAACATTACCGGGTCCCAGGTCGGGCCAGCCAGTTTCATGTCTTCCAGGACAACCCGGGGGTCCTTCCGGAGCTGTTCCCGCTGGGTGAAATCAGTGACGATCCTAAGGATCCTGGCCTCGATGGGTTCCTCTTCAGCGTGAGACTTCGCCTGGATGCGGATGAATTGGGCCACGCGAGACATCCGTGGGATGTTTTCCAGGAGGTTGGCGCCGAATTCCGGTGCCCGTTCCAGCAGCGCGCTTTCCTGGGGCGTGAGCCTCCGCCGCTCCCGGCACTTGGCCACCAGCCCACGGGGGAGGATCGCAAGGCCGATGGGGGCCAGCATGGCGGCTGCTTCCAGTTCCCAGGTGCTCTCCAGGCCCATGGCCTCTCCGATGAGCCGGGCCCGCTCTCGGATGAGCTGGGAACGACCGTAGGCCTCAGGATCCAACAGGCCCAGCAGATCCGTCAGCACCCGCAGGCTTCCCATGAGGGTTCTCTCCAGGAGGATCTTTTCGGCCTGGATCAAGTGGTACTGGCGAAGGGCAGCGAGGATAGTCGTTCGCATCCGCTCGGATTCGCATGGCTTGCTCAGGAAGCGGAAGACCTCCCCCTGATTCACGGCATCCGCTGCGGTGGTCTGATCCGCATTGCCCGTGAGCATGATGCGCACCACGTGGGGCCAACGCTCCTTGACCACCTTGAGGAGTTCCAGTCCGCTCATGCCCGGCATGCGCATATCCGCCACCATGACGGCAAAAGGCCCGTGGGACTCCAAGGCCTGAAGGGCCGATTCCCCCCCCAGGGCCACCTCCAGGCTGAAGTGTCGGTGCAGATTTCGATAGTAGCCCTGGAGGACGTTCTCGTCGTCATCTACCAGCAGGACCTTTTCAATTGTGTGATTTTCCATCTCAGGCCCCCGTGGTGTTCGAGAGTAGAGTCCTCCAGACCGCGATGCGATCCTTCAGGCCAGCGTTTTCAAGGGCGACTTCGTCCAGTTCCCCGCCCTCAAAGAGGGGGTGCTGGTTTTTCAGTCCGGAGAGGGCATCGGCTGTGTGGACCGCCAGGATGGGGCTGAATCCCTTCGGCAGGGCGGGCAGGGGCCAGTGGTGCTTGCGGACGATATCCAGGATAGGGCCCGGAATCCCCCACAGCCCTAGCAGGTAGGCTCCGACCTCCGCATGGGAGATCCGGAAGAGGCGCTCCTCAGCCTGGGGAACGGGAATGTGCTCCTGCACCACGATCTCCACCACCCGGTCATAGGCCTCAGGGAAATTGGCGGCGAGCAGGAGGATGCCCACATCGTGGAGGATACCGCCGACAAAGGATGCCTCCTGGATGTGCCTGTCGGCCTCCTCGGCCATGGCGATGGCCCTGGCGCCGTTGGCCACCTTGAGGCTGTGGTGCCAGAGGCTCTCCAGACTGAATATCTTGGTTTCCAGGGCCGGAGACTCACAGAAGATGCCATTGGCCAGGACCAAGGTCTTCACGGTCTCTACCCCCAGGTAGGCCACGGCCTCATGGGGGGTGTCGATGGTGCGGCGCAGTCCAAAGAAGGCGCTGTTGACGAGCTTGAGAATCTTGGCGGTCATGCCGATGTCGGTCTGGATGATATCGCCGAGGGTCTGGGTGGTGGCGTTTTCGTCCTCCAGGGCCCGGCGGAGGCGGCTGTAGAGCAGGGGGACGCTGGGGAGATGGATGATGGAGCCCGCGATCCGCTTGATCTCCTCACTGGCCTGGTCCCCTCCAGGGATACAAACGCTTCGGATCGTGGTCTTGAGTTGCTCAGGTTCACAGGGCTTGCTGATGTACTGGTGAGCTACCCCGACACACTGGGCCACCAGATCCCGATCCGCATGGCCTGACAGCACCAGCCGCACCGTGGAGGGATAGAGGCGCATGACCTGCTGGAGAAGCTCGGCCCCATTCATGCCGGGCATCCGCATGTCCGTGACGATGACATCAAAGGGGGCCTGGGCCATGAGTTTCAGGGCCGCCTCTCCTCCGGTGGCGAAGACCATGTCCCATTCCCCACGCATCTGGCGCAACATGCGCTGCAAGCCCTGGAGCACCATGGGCTCATCGTCCACAAAGAGGATCCGTTTAGTGTTCACGAGGGATTCTCCGGTGAGGTCGGGTGGAGTGGGAAGCGCAGGATGAAGGTAGCGCCCTGGCCGACTTCGCTTTCCGCCACGGCGGTCCCGCCATGCTTGGCCATGACGGAATGGACGATGGACAATCCCTGGCCAGTGCCTTTGCCCACGGGCTTGGTGGTGAAAAAGGGAACCCATATCTGGGATAGGACCGCAGCGGGGATGCCTGGGCCGGTGTCCTTGATCCTCACCTCAACCCATTCCCCGATCTGGCTGGTACTCACGGTGATGAGTCCCTTACTCCCTTCCCTGCCGCTCACCACCTCGGCGATGGCGTGGGCGGCGTTGATGATGATGTTGAGGATCACTTGATTGAATTCGCCGGGATAGCAGGGAACCAGGGGGAGATTCTCGTCGAAATGGGTTTCGACATCAGCCACGTACTTCCATTCATTCCGACTGACGGTCAGGGTGCTGCCGATGGCCTGGTTGAGGTCCACCATGACCTGTCCCACGGTTCCAGGGTGGCTGAAATACTTCATGGCCTTCACGATGGTCGACACCCGCTCCACCCCTTCCAAGGACTGGGACAGGGCCTGGGGGGCTTCCTCCATGAGATACAGGAAATCCTCCGCCTCCTGGAGTGCCTCGTAGGCCTGGACTCTTTCTGAACAGGCTGGGATGGCCTTGGCCTGATCAAGTAGATCCGGGAGGGCGTTCATGAGCCTTTTCAGGCTGCTGTAAGCCTCCGACAGGAATCGCAGGTTGTCACCGATGAACTGGATGGGCGTGTTGATCTCATGGGCGATCCCGGCGGCCAACTGACCCACGGCTTCCATCTTCTGGGCGTGGCGCAGCTGGATCTCCACCTGGGCCCGCTCCAGCTCGGACTGCTTGCGCTGGGAAATGTCCCGGGAAACCAGCAGCAGGTTGTCCTGGCGCCCTCCCGGGTCCTCCACCATGGAGACCTGGCCTTCCAGGTGTACCCACTCTCCCTTGGCGTTGGGAAGGCGGTATTCGAAGATCTGGGTTAGCCCAGCGGCGGAACCCTTCTCCAAGGCCTCCATGAATCGTTCCCGGTCCTCGGCGTGGACCACATCGATCATGCGGTTGGCTGCGAACCAGGCGTTCGAATGGCCCAGCAGGCGTCGGATGGCCGTGTTGTGGTAGACCATCCGGCTTTCGATATCCAGCAGGCAGATGAAATCCAGGGCATTGTCTGTGGTCACCTTGAAGAGGCTTTCCGTTTTCTTCAGGCGCCGTTCCATGGCCATCCGGGTCGTGATGTCCCGGAAGAAGAACACAGCGTTCACATCGGTTGTGTTGGGTGGGCGGACTGCCAGCATTTCGTAGAAGTGATCTCCGTCCTCCTCATGGAGGGGGAAGTCAAAATTGAGTTTTGGAATGCCCCCCTTCAGGATGCTGCTCGCGCCCAGCGCCACGATCCCGAGGCTCCCGGTCTCCGCCAGGATCTTCCTGCAAATTTCTGCATAGGGCTGTCCTGGGATGGCATTGGCTACAAAGGGATTCCGGCCCCGATAATTTTCCCAGGCGCTGTTCACCGTTACCAGAACGCCCCTGGCATCCACGATCCCCACACAGGCGTCCAGGCTGCCCATCAGGGCCTGGAGCAGGGCGTCGGGCACTGGGCACTCGCCGCTCATAGGTCCATCCCGGAATGCAAGGGGAGTTCGAGAATAAAGGTGCTGCCTCGACCGGGTGTGGACTCGACGGAGATCAGACCGCCATGCTTCTCCACGATCACTGCGTGAGCCAGAGAGAGGCCCTGGCCAGTGCCTTTTCCCACGGGCTTGGTGGTGAAAAAGGGCTCGAAGATGCGGTCTCTGATGTTTTCGGGGATGCCGGTCCCCGTATCGGACACCCTGATCTCGACCCCGAAATTCGAAGGGTGGGTCTGGATCCGGATTAGCCCCAACTGCCCATCGCTCTGGCCCTGCCGGGCTTCTTCGATGGCATGGGCACTGTTGACGATGAGGTTGAGGAAGACCTGGTTGAGCTCGCCAGGGTAACAGGGCACCAGGGGCAGGGCGGGATCGAGTTCCAGTTCCATTTCCGCCACATATCTCCATTCATTGCGGGTGACCATCACCGTGCTCTCGATGGCCCGGTTGAGGTCGATCCTTTCCATGGTGTTTCCTCCAGGGTGGCTGAAGTCCTTCATGGCCCCGACGATCCGGCTGACGCGGCCGACGCCCTCTAGGGTCTGTTGGATCGCCTTGGGGATTTCTTCCTCCAGGTAATCGAAGTCCAGTTGCTGGGCCACTGCGCGGATGCGATCCAGAGCCTTTCCGTCGGGTTCCGACAGCGCCTGGTTCACGCCTCGCACGAATCTGCAAAGCTCCGCCAGGGTCTCTTTCAGGAAGGCGGCGTTGTCCCCGATGTACTGGGTCGGCGTGTTGATCTCATGGGCGATTCCGGCCGCCAGTTGACCAATGGCCTCGAGCTTCTGGGCCTGGCGGAGGCGGGTCTCCATTTGGTTACGTTCCATTTCGGCGAGCTTATGGTCCGTGATATCCCGGGCTACGATAAGGACCTTGGGCGACTCGGCGTCTTCTCCCCGGATCAGGCATCCCCGGGATTCGAACCATAGGTAGTGTCCTTCCTTGTGCCTCAGGCGGTAAACCAGGCTGTTGGCCGTCTGGCCGTGTTGAAAGGCCTGGAGACTTGCTTCTACGCCCCCAAGGTCTTCCGGGTGCACGAGGGTCTTCCTGGTGAGCAGGGCCAGTTCCTCGGGCGAGTAGCCCAGGATCGAGGAGTAGGATGGGCTGGTATAGATGTAGGATCCCTGCTTGTCGAGGATGACCATGAGATCAACAACGTTGTTGGAGATGAGCGTGAAGAGCTCCTCCGAGCTTCGCAGTTTGGTCTCCAGCTCTTTCCTCTCGGAGATCTCGAGATGGGAGACCACGACCGTGGGCCTGCCCAAGCTGTCCATGAAACGGGTGCCGGTGATCTCATACCAGCTCAACTTCTTGGAAAGCGGGAGCTGATAGTCCTCGGCAAAACTATCCCGGGAACCCTCCAGGATCTGAAGGATCCCATGGGCTGCCAGGGCCATGCCGGGGGCTTCCGATAGCGTCCGGGTGCAGAGTTCCCGGTAGTCTGTGCCTACCGCGCACCCGTGGACCAGGGGATTGTCCGGGTTGTCGTACCGGTTCCAGCGGGCATTGATGGCTTGGATCCGGCCCTGATCGTCCAGAATGGCAATGCAGGTGGGGAGGGCGTCCAAGGTCGCCGCCAGAAGCTGGCGTGACTGGCGGAGTTGGAGATCCAGTCTGGCCCTTTCGAAGGCGTAGCGGGCGACCCTTGTGATGGAGCTTGCGGTAATGCTTCCCTTCACCAGGAAGTCCTGGGCTCCAGCCCTCAGGGCCTGACGGGCAAGAGCTTCCTCGGCCATGCCGGTCATGACCACGATCCCGGCGTCCGGTGCCTCACTCTGGAGGCGGAAGAGAGTGTCCAGGCCCAGACTGTCCGGGAGGTTCAGGTCCGTGAAAAGGATGTCCCAGTGTTGTTCCGCAAGGCAGGCCTTGGCCTTGGCCATGGTGTCGACGGACTTGGTATACCAGTCCTGCCGGGCGCGGAATACGCGCTCCACCAGCTCAGCCCACTCGGGGCTGTCCTCGATGATCAGGACAGAGATGATTCCGTCCCCTGCTCTTGTCGGGTTGGAATCCGAACCGGCCATGGGTATTCCCTTGGATGGAAGTGACCTTCACACTTCCAATCGGTCGGGGATG
>Ga0316602_10000352_pt1 | contig 29535 bp, 24 predicted proteins | sample OWC_soil_day10_C_FD_203103 | JGI IMG/M metagenome (GOLD analysis project Ga0316602, IMG submission 203103) | Wetland soil microbial communities from Old Woman Creek delta, Ohio, United States - OWC_soil_day10_CT | ecosystem: Environmental > Terrestrial > Soil > Wetlands | place: USA: Ohio... | reverse complement strand
CTCGGGGGAAGACAAAAGCACGCATCGAAGAGGCGACCAATAAAAAACGCCCCGGTACCGGGGCGTTTTTCATCAACTGTGACTCCATCCGATGCCTGTTCGGGCAGGCATCGGTGAAAGGTGAAATCAGCGAAGAATCATTTCGCGTTCATCAGGGCGACGGTCGTGTCGAGCATGCGGTTGCTGAAGCCCCACTCGTTGTCATACCAGGCCAGAACCTTCACCAGAGTACCGTTGGTGACGCGGGTCTGAGTGGAGTCGAAAGTGCTGGAAGCCGGGTTGTGATTGAAGTCGATGGAAACCAGCGGCTCGGTGTTGTAGCCGAGGATGCCGCCCTTCGAATTCGCCGCCGCTTCCTTCATGATGGCGTTGATCTCGTCGACCGTAGTGGAACGCGCCGCCTCGAACGTCAGGTCGACAACCGACACGTTGATGGTCGGCACGCGCATCGCAAAGCCGTCGAGCTTGCCGCTCAGTTCCGGCAGGACCAACCCGACAGCGGCGGCGGCGCCGGTACGCGTCGGAATCATGCTCATGGTCGCCGAACGGGCGCGGCGCAGGTCTTCGTGGTACACGTCGGTCAGGACCTGGTCATTGGTATAAGAGTGAATAGTCGTCATCAGGCCGGCGACGATGCCGAGCTTGTCGTTGAGCGCCTTGGCAACCGGAGCCAGGCAATTCGTGGTGCAGGACGCATTCGAAATGACCGTGTCGCTTGCCTTCAGCACATTGTCGTTCACGCCGAAGACAACGGTTGCATCGACATCCTTGCCCCCCGGCGCGGAAATGATGACCTTCTTTGCGCCGCCGTTCAGGTGAGCCGAAGCACGTTCCTTGCTGGTAAAGAAGCCGGTGCATTCGAGCACGACATCGACGCCAAGTTCGCCCCAGGGCAGTTCGGCCGGGTTGCGGTTGGCGAGCACGCGAATCTTGTCGCCATTGACGATCATGTAATCGCCTTCCACCGATACCGTGCCGGGGAACTTACCATGGACGGTATCGTGTCGAGTGAGGTGGGCGTTGGTATTGGCGTTGCCGAGATCGTTGATGGCAACGATCTGGATGTCGTGCGATTTGCCGCTTTCGTAATGAGCGCGGAGGATGTTGCGGCCGATGCGGCCATAACCATTGATTGCGACACGAATAGTCATGATGAATAAGCTCCTGAATGGATCAAAAATTCCGACATTTCTTGGCGGACGCCTGCACAGACAACTCTTCGTTATTAGTCTTATCCATGCCGAGGCGGGCGAGACCGGCACACAGGCATCCGAACTCGCCCGCCCTCGTACCTGCAAAGAAAAGCAGGAAAAACCGAAAAACCTACCTTACTTTCCCAATACCGACTTCACCTTGTTGATGACGTTTTCCGTGGTGAAGCCGAAGAACTTGAACAGCGCGTTTGCCGGTGCGGATTCGCCGAACCGGTCGATGCCGACCACCGCCCCTTCCAGGCCGACGTACTTGTACCAGAAATCAGTCACGCCTGCTTCAATTGCGATACGCGGCACGCCTTTGGGCAGCACGCTCGCCTTGTAGGCATCGTCCTGGCGGTCGAACACATCGGCACAAGGCATGGATACGACGCGCGCGGCAATGCCCTGGACGGCCAGTTCATCGGCCGATTTCATGGCCAGCTCCACTTCCGAACCGGTCGCGATCAGCACGACTTTCGCGCCAGCGGCATCGCGCAGCACGTAACCGCCGCGGCTGATGTTGGCGACCTGCTCTTCCGTGCGTTCCATGTACTGCAAGTTCTGGCGCGAGAAGATCAGCGTGCTCGGGCCAATGTGACGCCGGATCGCATGCGCCCAGGCAGCCGCCGATTCCACGGTGTCGCACGGACGCCAGTTGTCAAGGTTCGGGATCAGGCGCAGGCTCGATACGTGCTCGATGGACTGGTGGGTCGGTCCATCCTCGCCCAGTCCGATGGAATCGTGCGTGAACACGAAAATCGAGCGGATCTGCATCAGCGCCGCCATCCGGATGGCGTTACGGGCATAGTCCGAGAACGTCAGGAAGGTCGCGCCGTACGGGATGAAGCCGCCATGCAGGGTGATGCCGTTGATCATGGCGCACATGCCAAATTCGCGCACGCCGTAATTGATGTGGTTGCCTGCGTGGTCGGCGCGCACCGGCACGCTTTCCTTCCAGTTGGTCAGGTTGGAGCCGGTCAGGTCCGCCGAACCGCCCAGGAACTCGGGAAGCACCGGGGCCAGGGCCTGGATCGTATTCTGGCTGGCCTTGCGCGTGGCGATAGTTTCCTTTTTCTGGTTGCAGGCGGCGATGTAATTCTTGACCGCTTCGCTGAATTTCTCCGGCAGGTCGCCTTTCATGCGGCGTTCCAGTTCGGATGCGTCGACCGGATAACGCTCGCGATAAGCACTGAACAGCGCATCCCAGTCGGCCTGCTCGGCGCGGCCCTTGGCGCGAGCGTCCCATGCCGTGTAGACGTCGTCCGGAATCTCGAACGGAGGATAGCTCCAGCCGATGACTTCGCGGGTGGCGGCGATTTCCTTGTCGCCCAGCGCGGCGCCGTGCACATTGTGCGTTCCCGCCATGTTCGGCGACCCCTTGCCGATCACCGTCTTGCAGCAAATCAGGGTCGGCTTGTCGGATTGCTTCGCCTGCCTGATCGCCGCATCGACCGCTGCCACGTTGTGGCCGTCCACGGCCCGGATCACATTCCAGCCGTATGCCTCGAAGCGCTTTGGCGTATCGTCCGTGAACCAACCTTCGACATGGCCGTCGATCGAAATGCCGTTGTCGTCGTACATCGCGATCAGCTTGTTCAGGCGCAGCGTACCGGCCAGGGAGCACGTTTCATGAGAAATGCCTTCCATCAGGCAACCGTCGCCCAGGAACACATACGTATGGTGATCGATGACCTTGAAGTCCGGCTTGTTGAATTCCTCAGCCAGCAGCTTTTCGGCCAGAGCCATGCCGACCGCATTGGATATGCCCTGTCCGAGCGGCCCCGTGGTCGTTTCGACGCCGGGAGTCACATGCACTTCCGGATGGCCGGGGGTCTTGGACTGCAACTGGCGAAAATTCTTTATCTCGCTCATCGGCAGGTCATAGCCCGTCAGATGCAGTAGCGCATACAGCAGCATGGAGCCGTGACCGTTCGACAGGACGAAACGGTCGCGATTCGTCCAGTGCGGATTGTCCGGATTGTGGCGGAGGTGTCCTGCCCACAGCGCGACGGCGATTTCGGCCATGCCCATCGGCATGCCCGGATGCCCGGAGTTGGCTTTTTGGACGGCATCCATGGCCAAAGCGCGAATCGCATTGGCCATCTTGGCGGTTGGGAGCGTAGTATTCATGTTGAGCGGCTTGAACGACAGTAGGAAAAGGAGCGAACCAAAGACATAATTATGCCTATCTGGGCTCAGGCCCGGTATTTTACCAGACAGTTGTCACTAGACTAAAATCAAGAAACCTGACGATGGCCTCCTGATGCCCCGCTTTTATTGCCCAATTTCACTTTCCCCCGGCGCCGTCGTGGCGCTTCCGCCCGAAGTGGCTCACCATATCCACGTGCTGCGGCTTGGCCCGGAAGACCCGCTTACCCTGTTCAATGGAGAAGGCGGCGAATTTCAGGCGCGCCTTGCCGGCATCGGCAAGAAAAGCGCCGATGCCGAAATACTGTCGTTCCTGCCGAGAGAAGCCGAATTGCCGTACGCCGTCACCATTGCGCAGGCATTACCGGAATCCTCCAAGATGGACTGGATCGTCGAAAAGGCGATCGAACTGGGCGTATCCGCCATCCAACCGCTGCATGCGCACCGATGCGTGGTTCGCCTGTCCGGCGACCGCGCCGAAAAGCGGCTGGCTCACTGGCAAAAAATTGTCGTTTCCGCATCAGAACAGTGCGGGCGGAATCGGCTGACGCTTGTGCACGATATCGCCGATTTCAGGAAATTCACCATTGATCATGACGGCGGCACGCGCTTGCTGCTGAGTCCCCGCTCAACAGTGCCGCTTGCCGCCTGGGCGCAAGACCATTCTCCGCAGCCGTTGACCCTGATGATTGGTCCCGAAGGCGGATTTACCGAAGCTGAAGAAGATCTCGCCATCACACAGGGCGCCCAACCAATCTCAATGGGAAGCCGCATACTGCGTACCGAGACGGCTGGCATGGCCGCTCTTGCCATGCTGCAGGGAATCTGGGACAGGCAATAACACGATACGCAAGCGGACGAACCAGGCGTCTTATCCGGCGCACCTTGCTGAAAGGCAGATGCTCACAACAATGACATGACTTCGTCGCCTGGCCCAGCCTGACAATGGTCTTTCATCAAATCCCATCCATGATGGACGACCATCTTGTCGCCGTTCAGGCATACCTCCACCCTGCTTGCTTCAGGTGCCTGGGTCTGGACAAAGTGTTCCACGGAGGCAGGCATGCTGACCTGGTAGATTTTCCGCTGAACATTTTCTGACGGATGATCGCTGCTATGCACCAAAGGCAGAAAATAAGTGCCCCATACCATGTATGCATACTTGACATCGATGCTGGTCGGTTGATAGTGGCGTGCCTTGAGCCAGCTTTGGGCAGCCTGACGGGAATTTTCCTGATCGCCCAACTTCCCCCACGCATACGCCATCACTTCCAGCACCCACTGGTTGCAATTTTGAAATGCAATGGAAAAAGGATAGGCGTTGGCGCTGTACTCGGCACCAAGCAGCTTCAGGGTGACTTTATCATTGAGCGCGGCCTGTTCCAGGTCGGTTTCCATGGAGTCGGGAATAAAGACAATGGAAACGTACTGATTGATCGCATTCTCATGATCCATCAGGAAACCCGCCAGGCCCTGATCGTAAATGCTGGGCCTGGATTCCTCGCAGCCGTAGTAAAGCTGCCTGACCGACCATGGCGTACTCTTGCTGTCCCTCAAGGTGAAGCCGGAGTGTGAGTAGCGAATGCCAAATTTATCCAGATCGATGCCGGAGCGGGAGATGATCGCCGCCCGGCGGCCCGATTTTGCCAGCAGATCCTTCACTTTGCCGCTAAAAAGAAGCAGCTTGTCCTGCTGTTCCGGGGTCAGCGATACTTTCTGACTGCAGAACACCAGGGGATTTGCCTGTGCAGGAGCGCAGGCAAACAGCACCAAAAGCACGATACCGCTGAATCGAACGAAAGCCCGGCAACAGCGCATCTGCCCTATTGCCAAACCCAACCGCAGGAAAATCGGAGTCATGGGAGCGGGCGGCAAACCATGCAGCACGCTTTACCTTCCGGCTGTGCGTGCAATTGCGTCAAACGCCGGATCAGGAATGGGCAATATCGTTGGAGCGGAGGTCTTTGATCCACGTCTCATCCAGCACAACGACGAAAGGCTCGACTGCATCAACATGCTTGAATGAGACGCCGTAGGGACGTTTTACCGCGGTAACGACCTGTCCCTTGTTCAGATTGGCCCTGTCGAACTGATTGCGCGTTATATAGAGATAAATCGCCTCGCCGTCAGTTTTGTCGGCTTGCAGGGCCACCTTCATCTTGTCCGGGTGATCATTCGACTCGGCAATATCGGTTACCCGATAATTTCCTTCCGCCACTGCCTTGACCACTTTTGAAGAACCGGTGCTCGTACCTTCAAGACTGGCGCTTGCGCTGTCGGACAAGGCAAAAGACGAGGTGGCCGAGGCTGACGCCACGGCAGGAAGCACGGCAACCGCAGCCATGGCGAGGAAAAGGGATCGTTTTATAAAAATCATGTGAAAACCCTGGTAATAATAGGCCTAAGGGAATGAGAATGGGCGCGGCCGCACTGGCAAAAGATCGAACGACGTCAGACCAGTACCGAAATGATGCCCCCAACTGCTATCGCACTGGTCAAAACTTTGCCTGCTGTATAGAAAGTATCCTGGTACTTTTCTTCCTCTTCGGGATGTCCCAGTCCCAATGCTCCATAAGTAAAGGATTCAACGCCGGAAGGCTTCGATGCGTCCTCTTCAACTCCAGTCCCGGCCCCCGTCTTCGCCTGCGTCTCACTGGATGAAGCTTGAGCCTCGCCAGCCTGCTCAACGGCGTCATCCGTGAGAACCGTCTCGGGATCAGACACCGACGTAACGCTTCCACGAGTTACCCCTCCATCTGAAGGAGGCTGGGTTCTATTCGGCATGAGTGCCACTGACGTTCGACTAAGGCTACTGATTTCCATGTTTACCACCCTCTTCCGATGAATGACTGCTCACACACGGTATCGGCATCTGCATCAAAACCTTTAGGGTAAAATTTTGAAAAGCCGCAAGACATCGGCCTTATCCCCTCGATAAAGCCGATGCGAAGTATGCCATCGTATTGCGCATCAATCCAGCTTGACTGCATGCTCACGGGTCGCATGGAATGTCACTTTCGGCCAGCGCTCCTGTGTCAAACGAAGATTGACGGACGATGTTGCCAGATAAGCCATGTTGCCGGCTGCATCGTAAGCCACGTTGTGAGCGAGCGCCTTTTCGAATTCCGCCAGCATGCGCTTGTCCTCGCAGCTGACCCAGCGCGCCGTGCTGGTGCTGGTTCCCTCGAACACGGCATCGACGCCGTATTCGTTCATCAGGCGGCTGGCCACCACCTCGAACTGCAGCACGCCGACCGCGCCCAGCACCAGGTCGCTGCCCTGCACCGGCTTGAACACCTGCACCGCGCCCTCTTCGCCCAACTGTTGCAGGCCCTTGTGGAGCTGCTTGATCTTGAGCGGATTGCGGATGCGCACGCTGCGGAACAGCTCCGGCGCGAAATACGGAATGCCCGTGAATTGCAGCAGTTCCCCTTCGGAAAAGCTGTCGCCGATCTGCATATTGCCGTGGTTTGGCAGCCCGATGATATCCCCGGCGTAAGCCTCTTCGACCTGCTCGCGCGACGACGCCATGAAGGTCACCACGCTCGACACCTTGATGTCGCGTTTCAGGCGTAGGTGGCGCATGCGCATGCCGCGCTCAAACCGTCCCGAGCACACGCGCAAGAAGGCGATCCGGTCGCGGTGCGCCGGGTCCATGTTGGCCTGGATCTTGAACACGAAACCGGAAAACACCTTCTCATTGGGATTCACCATGCGTACGGTGGCATCGCGCGCGCCCGGCGGCTGCGCCCAATCCAGCAGCGCATTCAGGATTTCGCGAACGCCGAAGTTATTGATCGCGGAACCGAAGAAGACCGGCGTCAGGGTGCCCGCCAGGAACTGTTCGAGATCGAACGGATTCGACGCGCCGTGCACCAGCTCGACTTCCATCTTCAACTGCTCGATTTCCTGCGGGAACATTTCCGACAGGCGCGGGTTGTCGATGCCCTTGATCACTTCGAACGTCTGGTCGGCTTTTTCGTTGCCTGCCTCGAACAGCATGACTTCGTCGCGCATCAGGTGATAGACGCCGCGGAACGATTTGCCCATGCCGATGGGCCAGGTAATCGGGGCGCACTGTATCTTCAGCACCGATTCGACCTCGTCCAGCAGTTCGAGCGGATCGCGCGTCTCGCGGTCGAGCTTGTTCATGAACGTGATGATCGGCGTGTTACGCATACGGCAGACGTCCAGCAGTTTGATCGTCTGCGACTCGACGCCGCGCCCGGCGTCGATGACCATCAGCGCGGAATCGACCGCCGTCAGCACGCGATAGGTGTCCTCGGAAAAGTCCTGGTGGCCCGGCGTATCGAGCAGATTGACCACGTGATCGCGGTACTCGAACTGCATGACCGAGCTGGCGACCGAAATGCCGCGCTGCTTTTCGATCTCCATCCAGTCCGAGGTCGCATGCCGCGCGCTCTTTCTGGCCTTGACCGTACCGGCGAGCTGGATCGCTCCGGAAAACAACAGCAGTTTCTCTGTCAGCGTGGTCTTGCCCGCGTCAGGGTGAGAGATGATGCCGAACGTGCGGCGGCGCGCGACTTCCTTGGCGATCTTGGCTTCCGAGACAGCACCTGTCTTGGATGAGCCCTCGTCGGCCTGCTCGACGTCAGTCGTTTCTGTAAGTGATTCTGAAACCGGATTCATAATGCGGGTGTAAAAGGATAGTTCGTCAGTCTACCACTCTTGGCGGCAAAGCCGCATTTCCGCCGCATTTCCGGGTGCCAAGACTTTGGCACGGCCAGCAAATAAATTCGGGCGTTTCCTGCACGATTTTCTGGAACTGGTAGAATAGCCTTACTGAGAAAGCGAATGCTATCAGCCGAATTCGGGGGCGACTTGGATTCGACAGGGGTTGCAAAGCAGAACAGGGCATGCCGAGGGCTGGTGACCTCGTAAATCCATCCAGAAATGCTTAAATGCAAACGATGAATCTTACGCTCTCGCAGCGTAAACCCCTAGGAACCTAAGAACTTTCTAGCTTCGCACCATCTCTTCCCTGGGGTGGGCTAGCAATAGCAGCGAAGTCATATACAGGGAATCGCGTTATGCCGGGTTACTTGGTCTAGCGTTAAATTTAGGTAACTCGCCTTGACGAAGCGTGTGCGTCCGCGTCGGCAGGGTCAAATCAAATGGCTGCACTACGCATGTAGAACTGTCTGTAGAGTGCTTCTGGACGCGGGTTCAATTCCCGCCGCCTCCACCAATATTATATTCGCCGAGATTCATCGGCATTCAGAAACCCGCTTAAAACCTAGTGTTTTAGCGGGTTTTTTGTTTTCCATCGTTCAGCAGCCCAGCATTCGTTGATATTCGTAAAATGTGGGGGCACATCAGCAGGCTTACCACTTTCGATCCAGCAAATCCTTCAAGGCTTCAATGTCGAGCAGCTTCTCAGCCAGCAATTTCTTGAGCCTGGCGTTCTCGGCTTCGAGCGCTCTGAGGCGTTGTGCTTCGGCGACCGTCATGCCGGCCTCGGCTTCCTCCAGAACACCGATAATTTGCGCTTCCGAGAACCGGACTTTCTTCATTTCTGCTTCTCCTTTCAAGAAGCAGACTCTACCTCATTACGGGACTAATCCATGGGAGGGGGTCAGCTCCTGCATAATTTTTGTGAGTGTTTCATTCACAAAAATTATGTAGGCATGAAACTACTTCAACAGACTTTGGAATAATTTGACCATAGAGCCCGTTTCGTCACCAAGCACTTTAAAAAAATCTTGGTCAGTTGCCTCAACAACCTTCATTGCTTTTGAGGCAATTTCACGACCTAGTTCTGATACTAAAATAACTTTGGCCCTTGTATCACTAGGGTGTGAAGACCGTTTAAAGTAGCCTAGTTTTTCAAGTGCCCTAACGACTTGGGAAATGGTCATAGGGTCACTTCCCGTTAGCTGAGATAAGCGAATCTGTGTTATCGGCTCTTGCTGACCAAACCAGCTTGCTACGGCTAATGCCACGAATTGGGTATGGGTGATCCCAAAAGGTAATAGAGCATTTCGCTGCTCTCGTTGCCACGCATTAGAAACCCTCCATAGCAGAAAACCAGGGCTCTCGTAGGGGCCGCTGAAACAACTAGGAAGGGGTTTCTGTGGCATATGAATTCAGTCTCGTGTTTGGGTAATGTATTTATCCAGACTCTCTATCACACTGGGAAAATCCTCACTTACAGCTTCCCCAATGACCTGTGATTCTGGGCCTTGAACACTAACAGCATAGATCACACGACTTTTCTTTTTCCCAATAGAATCAATGCGGTGCTCAACTTGAATGACTGTTTCACCAAGCCTGCTTTCGTCAATGAAATGCTGTTTCTCAACCACAGAAATCAGTTTGCTTTGAATAATGACACCGTCAGGCAATTCCATTGCGAAATGGGTTCCTGTGGCAAAGTTGCCATCCATTTGAATAGACTTAACCCCAGCATTCCATAATTTCCAAGTCGAAGTATCTGCCAGTACTTCCCATATGGCTTGGGAAGTGGCATCAATGTCACGGCTATAAGACTTGTTCCAAGTGCTCATGGAAATATCCCCCTATTTGATAAGCCAACTTATTATAAGTGAACTTATTTTTAGGTCAAGCAACACTGCCCGTCAGGCTAGAAGTCTTCGTCCTTCTTTAATCAATTCCCCCTTTGGGGCTAGGGGGAATCGCATGTTATCTCATTATTTTTTCAAGCAAATTCACTAAAATTTAGAATTTTGGATAATCTCTAAAAAATCAAACGGTTACAATCGATTATGGCAAGCCATTTCGGTTCCCGCCGCCTCCACCAACACCAAAAAGCCCGTTGAGGAATCAACGGGCTTTTTGCATTCATATCTTTCAGAATTCTGGCCTAGCGACACACGTAAGGCCAGAAAGTCAGCGCGCCAATCAGTGCCGCGCCGATTGCGCACACGAGTACGGCTCCTGCGGCGACATCCTTCGCTTTCTCGACCAATGCATGGTAATCGGGCGACACCAGGTCACAGACGGATTCAATCGCGGTATTGAAGCCTTCGGCCGCCAGCACCATGGCAATGGCGAACACCAGCCAGCGCCAGTCGCTGGCGCTGACGCCCAGCCGCCAACCGGCAATGACAACCACAACAGTCGCCACGGCATGTACCCAGGCGTTGTGCTGCGTTCTGAGCATGAGCACGATGCCGTTGGCGGCATAACGAAAGCTCCTGCAGCGGGCTGCCAGGGAAAACCGGGAAGCGCCGCCGGATTTGGCGATGGATTCGTCAGAGGCCATGGATATTCTCCTTTTTCAAACGCCAGCGCAGCACATTGGCGCCCGAGCGCCTGGAATTGCCGAAGATGCGCGCCTTGCACGCCAGAACCAAGGCAATCAATCCCGCCAATAAAACGCAACAGGCCATCGCATTCCTTTCAAGTCACGGGCCGGACGACCACTTCCGTACGGCCTTCCAGTACGACATGGACCACGCCGCAGCCCTGCCGGTCCGCCAGCAGATGAGACGATTCCGTCCCTTCGCAATGATAAGTCCGTTCCGGCATCAATCCGCATAAAGTGACCGGCTGCCTACCGGGCGCATCGCCCGGATAGAAGACGGCAGTCAGCGTTTCTCCCTGGCTCACCGCTCTGGCAACCAGGACATCGGGATAGTTGACATTTTGGATGGCTGGGCCCGTTCTCGCGGTCAGCGGGTTTTCGATCAGGCTGCGGAATCGGTTTTTCCCGCCGCTGCGGGCAATCAATTCGACGGCATGAGCCCAGACGGACGCCCTGGAACGGAACCAGGTATCCTCGCTTTCGATGATGGGATTTCGCTTGTCCAGCTCGGCCAGGCACAAGCCGGCGATTTCATGATCGCCCAGTTCGACCGCAGCCATGGCCGTGGCGGCAAAGGCCGATGCGTACGAGAATCCATAGTTGCCGGTATCGATGGGCCAGAAGCTTTTCATGCGTAACCGGCCCGACGAATCGATCAGCGTTCTGCGCAACAGCAGCCACTGGCGCAGGGACATGTCGGGCAGGATCGCATTCAGGAAAAAACTGGGCATGGCTTGCGGCATCGCGCCGCCGATTATCGGCAGCGCCAGGCCGGTATAGCCGGAGCGGCACGGCACGAAACGTCCATGCAGATCGATGAACTCCGCTTCCACGTAACGCCTGAATGTTTCCGCCTGCGGCGTCCAGTATGGCGTGCCGCTCATGGTTTCCTGCGCATGAAGAGCCGAAGCGGTGATCGAATTGCACAACGGGTAAATCCAGTTCGGCTCACAGGGAAGCAGATGGAATGGCGATTCCAGGTATTGTCGCCTGAGCGTCTCGGTCAGTTTCGGCAGATCGTAGACAAACGCCGTGCTGTCGGGATGTGTCAGCGTGAAGCTGCCCGGCTGGTTGAAGTCGCGCCGGCCCGACGCACCGTGGAAAAGGGCAATTTGCAGCGCGCCGAATCCGCTGTACATGATGTTGTCGCAGGCGTTTGGATCCCTGCCGCTTTTCAGGTTTCCCCACAGGTTTTCGAGCTGCCAGTAGCGCCAGATGCGATGATCCGTCTGCTTTTGAATCAAGCGCAGCTGGGCTTCTTCCAGATACCCTCGCATGGCGGGCAGCCGCGTCGACTGTGCCATCGACAAGGCATAGCCCGCGAAATGGAGCTGATAGCGCACGGCCGCCGTCTGAAACTGGTCGACCCACTCAAAGCCCTCGAATTCGGACAAGGGCTGCAATGCACGGTCCAGCAGAAACCGCATGAGCTTGACTTCCTGCAATGTAAATTCACTGGCTGGAGAATCCGCCGTACTGGCGATTTTGGCTGCCACGAGCGGAGCGGCTTTCGTCAGGTAGCGATTGGCGTTTCTTCTTGCCGCTCCTTGCCGGACGCGGCGAAACTGCACGACGCATGCAACGATGGCGACAACCAGGATCGTGGCGACAGCCACATCTCGACCGTTTATGCGTACGGGGCCGTGGTCCATGAACGTTGCACCATACGCCATCGTTATCCAGATCAGCGGCGGCAGCAGCACGTTGCCAGTGGCGAACCACAGCACGACCGCCGCCACGAAAAGCGTAAAGGCGAATCCTGCCAGAAACAGATGGGCGATCCCCTGCCAGCACGATATCCCGGCATAGGCCATGAAACCGCCGCCCGGAATCATCAGTCCCAGGCCGAACGCTTGCCAGGGAGGGGTGTATGCAAACTGAAAAAAGAGCAGCCCGATTGCGTAACAGGCAATATAGATGAGGAGCAGTCTCGCCAATCGTCGCGTGGTGATGGGTCCGTTCAAGCCGTGGCGATCAGGAAGCGTGATGATGTGCATGGCACCAGATGGTCGCATGAAGAGGCGCTGTTACCTCCAACTATTGCAATTTATCAATAGCTTAGCAGAAATCGCGGCCGGCCCCGACCTCCTTCCTTGCTCAAGGCGAGCATAGGACTAGACCCGTGCGATATGACGCATTGCGCGGGGCAAGCTTGCATGGGAGTAACCGGCTGGTTAGGCTTTGCCGATAGACCTGACCCGCCACCTCCACCATTACAGGCCATAAACGGCAACCTCGGACAATGGAGCATCAGCGAATCAGACGGTTCTTTGTTGCTTGACGTTGTTTTTATCGTCTGCAGGTTTTTTTCCGGTTTTCGAGCATTGTCGCGCTTGCTTATTTCTCAGGCGGTCCCCAGATGTGCCTCAGGCGCGCATCGCGCCCGCATTGCGTACGGTAGAAGCGGTAGCGTATGGGATTTTTACGATAGTAGTCCTGATGGTATTCCTCTGCCAGGTAAAAAGGCGTGGCGGCGACAATTTCAGTCTTGATCACCCCTTTTTGCGCACCCTGCGATTCGCGCTTGGCATCGGCCTCGGCGTTGCGCACGGCTTCCTGCTGGAATTCGGGCGGATAGGATGTGCTTTTCACCTTGACCGGGTAAGTGACGTGCGCCAGTTTCCCTGATTTTTCCAGCGCCTCCTTGCTGGCTTCGGCAGCCTTGTGCTGGGCCTCGTTCAGGTAATAGATACCTGTACGGTACTGTGACCCGATGTCACAAAACTGCCTGTCGGCGACTGTCGGATCGATATTTTTCCAGAAGTGGTCGAGCAACTGCTCGTAGCTGACCTTCGACGGATCGTAGGTAACGCGCACTGCTTCGGCATAGCCGGTACCGCCTGCGCTGACCTGCTTGTAGGTTGGATTCGGCACGTGCCCGCCTATAAAGCCGGACTCGGCCTTGACCACACCGGGGAGCTTTTCGAAATCCGCTTCCACGCACCAGAAGCACCCCCCGGCAAAGATGGCGGTTTCCAAACCGGAGGCCGGCACAGCCTGCTGAGCAAACGAGTTCATTCCTGAAAAAGCCAGACTGAGCAGGAGGATCGCTGCAAACAGGGATTTCTTCATGGTTTGTTTCCTGGATTGAGTTCATCTATTCCAACGAGGGTTTAACTAGTTTCACTCCAAATTTCGTACCCATGCCATATTTCCTCCGGTTTTTGAGCTTTGCATGACGCAAATCAAATCCCTGATTCCCTCATGGACGAGAGTTTTCCCGGATCAAGGGCCCAACTGAATCGGTGAAGTCTTCATTAATTACTAGAGCCAGGATGATCATGCAATGAAACATACCTTGTAGAGGAAATTCATGCCCCTAACAGATGAATTGTCAGTAGCCCATGACTTCCCGCCTGTCCGGCGCGGTGCCCTGGACGTTTTACAGGTCAACGTGGGATACCGGTGCAACCAGGCCTGCCGGCACTGCCACGTAAACGCCGGTCCCAACAGGCAGGAAAGCATGGACATGGAAACGGTGGATTTAGTGCTGCAAGTGCTGGAAACCAGAAGCATCGGGACGCTCGACATAACAGGAGGCGCACCCGAACTGAATAGCCATTTTCGTTATTTGGTAGATCGTGCGAGGCAAGCCGGTATCGAGGTGATCGACCGCTGCAACCTGACGGTCCTATTCGAATCGGGACAAGGAGATATGGCGCACTTCCTGGCCGAACACGGCGTCGTGATCACCGCGTCGTTACCGTGCTATTCGCAAAAAAACGTCGACAGCCAGCGGGGCGACGGCGTGTTCGAGAAAAGCATTGCCGCTCTGCGCACCCTGAACGCGCTTGGGTACGGGAAGCCGGATGGCGATCTGACGCTGAACCTGGTCTACAATCCGCTTGGCCCTTTCCTGCCGCCCGAACAGAGCAAGCTCGAAGCTGATTATCGGCGCGAACTGGCGCACAACTTCGGCATCGAGTTCAACCGCCTGTATGTACTGGTCAACATGCCGATCCAGCGCTTCGGCCGCATGCTTCTTTCCAGAGGCCAAATGTCGAGCTACATGAAGATGCTGAAGAAAAACTTCATGCCTGATAACCTGAAATCCGTCATGTGCCGCTCTCTGATCAGCGTCGACTGGCAGGGCTTTCTATACGACTGCGACTTCAACCAGATCCTGGACAAGCCATTACGCCTGACGGCGCATAAAGAGAGGCCGCACTTGCGCGATCTGCTCGATCCTGCCGCAAGGCTGGGTCCGGTCTGCATGGCCGACCACTGCTACGGCTGCACCGCCGGTCAAGGCAGCAGTTGCGGCGGTGCGCTGGCTGCGTGACACCGCCGCATACCTCGACCAGGAAAGACGATGAGACGAGCCAAGATCTTCCTGCTTCTGGGACTGTGCGCAGTGTTCGCCGCCTTCTTCCTTTTTGATCTGGACCGCTATTTCAATCTTGAATTTTTGAAATCAGCGCAACGATCCTTCCAAGCCTATTACCATACCTATCCAGCCAGGACGATAGTGATTTATTTCGTCATATATATGGTCATGGTCGCACTGTCGGTGCCCGGCGCCGCCGTGATGACGCTGGCGGGCGGCGCTCTGTTCGGCTTGCCGCTTGGCGTGGTCTTGGTTTCGTTTGCATCCTCCATCGGCGCGCTGTTTGCATTTTGGGTATCGCGCTATCTGTTGCGCGACTGGGTTCGAAACCGATTCGGCAAGAATCTGGAAACGGTCGATGCCGGCATGCGAAAAGACGGGCCGTTCTATCTGTTCGTGCTGCGACTGGCCCCGGTTTTTCCGTTTTTCCTCATCAACCTGACGATGGGCCTGACGAGCATCCGGGCCTGGACCTTCTATTGGGTCAGCCAGGTCGGCATGCTGGCTGGCACGGTCGTGTACGTGAACGCAGGGACGCAACTTGGACGGATCGATAGCCTGCGTGGCATCTTGTCCGCCAACTTGCTGGGGGCGCTCGTCCTGCTCGGTCTGTTTCCGCTCGCCGTCCGCAAGCTCCTGCAGCGATTCCGCTCGCAGCAGGTGTACAAAAAATGGCGCAAACCTGGAACGTTTGACCGCAACCTGATCGTGATCGGCGGCGGCTCGGCTGGACTGGTAGCTGCCTACACGGCCGCTGCGGCCAGGGCGAAGGTTACTCTGATCGAGGGACGTAAAATGGGTGGGGATTGCCTCAACTACGGCTGTGTTCCGTCCAAGTCGCTGATCCATTCCTCACGGCTGCTGAAACAGGCCGCCAAAACCGGTAATCTGACAATCGGCGGCAAGGATGCAGATAGCCAATTCAAAGCTGCGATGGCTCATGTGCGCCGTGCCATCCATACTATCGAACCGCACGATTCGGCCGAGCGCTATACCAAGCTTGGCGTCGACGTGATACTGGGGCACGCCAACCTGATTTCCCCTTGGGAGGTCGAGGTCGGTGGTCGCCGCCTGACGGCGCGCAGCATCATTCTCGCCACTGGAGCTGAGCCTTTTGTGCCGCCGATTCCCGGCTTGCATGATGCGGGTTTCTATACGTCGGATACGATCTGGAGCCTCTCCGAATTGCCGAAGCGTCTGGTCATCCTGGGAGGCGGCCCGCTTGGCTGCGAGCTCGCCCAAGCGTTTGCGCGACTGGGATCGCAGGTAACCCAGGTCGAGCGCGGCGAACGCCTGATGGCGCGCGAAGATCCGGACGTATCGCAACTGGTCGCTGCATCCATGAAAAACGATGGCGTAAACGTGCTGACCGGGCACCAGGCCCTGCGTTGCGAGCGCGATGGCGACGCAAGGCGGCTGGTCGTCGAGCAGGGCGGCGTGGAGCAGGCGGTTGAATTCGACGTGCTGCTCTGCGCGGTGGGCCGCGCAGCTCGCATCAGCGGCTTCGGGCTGGAAGAGCTTGGCATTCCTCTAACGCCTCGCAAGACTATCCAGGTAAATGAATACCTGCAGACAATCTATCCGAATATCTATGCATGCGGCGATGCGGCGAGCCAGTACCAGTTCACCCATACCGCCGCGGATCAGGCATGGCACGCGTGCATGAACGCCCTGTTCGGCGGCATCTGGAAATTCAGGACGGATTATGCCCTGGTTCCGTGGGCGACCTTCACCGATCCGGAAGTGGCGCGGGCCGGCCTGTCGGAAGCCGAAGCCAAGGAGCAAGGCATCGCATTCGAGGTTACCCGCTTCGACTTGCGCGAGCTCGACCGCGCCGTAACCGACGAAACCGTCACGGGATTCATAAAGGTACTCACCGCTCCCGGCAAGGATCGGATACTGGGCGTCACTATCGTCGGCGAGCACGCAGGAGACCTGATCGCCGAATACGTGCTCGCAATGAAAAACGGGCTCGGCCTGAACAAGATCCTGCAAACGATGCATATCTATCCGACACTGGCAGAAGCGAACAAGCTTGTGGCGGGCGAATGGCGGCGAGCCCATCTTTCGCAGCGTCTGCTCGGCTGGGCGGCGCGCTATCACGACAGGCGGCGCCGATGAACAGCGGATCGGCATCAGGAAAAGCAGCCTGCCGCATGTCCGTCATCATGCCTGTGCTGAACGAAGCGCCGGTCATCGCCAGTATGCTGTCCACCCTGGCTCCGCTGCGCTTGCGGGGCGTGGAAGTGATCGTCGTCGACGGCGGCAGTTCAGACAACACGGCAAGCCTGGCCGGAGCATTGACAGACAAGCTGCTGCAATCGCCGAGAGGCCGAGCTCGCCAGATGAACGCGGGCGCGCTGGCTTCGCGCGGAGAAATTCTGCTGTTTCTGCACGCCGACACATCCTTGCCTGACAAGGCCGAGCATGCCGTTATCCACGGACTGAATGCATCCGGCAAGGCATGGGGCCGCTTTGATGTCCGGATCACTGGCAGATCGATACTGCTCAAGTTGGTTTCCGGAATGATGAACCTGCGTTCACGATTGACCGGCATCGCGACCGGCGACCAAGGGATATTCGTGCGGCGAGAAGACTTCTTTGCGGTCGGCGGTTTTCCCGAGCAGGACCTGATGGAGGACATTGAAATCTCGCGACGGCTGAAGCGGCGCTCATCCCCGCTCTGCCTGAGACAGTCCGCCGTTACATCCGGCCGACGCTGGGAAAAAGAGGGCGTCTGGCGCACCATCATGCTGATGTGGCGCCTGCGCCTGCTGTACTGGTTTGGCGTTCCGAGCGAAGAACTGGCGAGATCATATCGATGAGCCGGGATTGTGCCGTTATCGTGTTCGCGAAAGCACCTGTACCCGGCCGCGTCAAGACGCGGCTCGCTGCCACCATCGGCGAGATACCGGCTGCGCGTCTGGCTGCCCGCATGCTGGATCGAACGCTGAAGCAGGCCGTCGCCTCGGATATAGGGCCGGTCGAACTGTGCTGCGAACCGGACTGCACGCACAGGACATTCCAGCAGGCCGTGAAACGCTACGGAATCGCCTTGAACCTGCAGGTCGAAGGCGACCTGGGCATACGCATGCACTGTGCGCTTGCCCGCGTCCTGCTCAGCCATCCGCGCGCACTGCTGATTGGCACCGACTGCCCGCAACTTGGCTCCGAACATCTTCGGCAAGCCGCATCCATGCTACGAGATCGGCCGGCCGTGTTCATACCGTCACTCGATGGCGGCTACGTGCTGGTCGGACTATCCGCGGCGATTCCGGAGATTTTCAAAGACATCGACTGGAGTACGGAGAGAGTCATGCGGCAAACGAAGGCGCATCTTGACCGGCTCGGCATTATTTCCGGAATGCTACCTCCCCTCGCCGACGTCGACGAGCCGGATGATTTGACGCGGATTCCGTCCACGTGGATGACCGGACTCACGACGCCAGCATCGCAACGGACTTGCATGAAAGTATGGGGCCCCCGATGAAGCGCCTATTGTTGGTCGGCGCAGGCCATTCGCACGCGAGCGTTCTAAAGGAATTTGCCCGCCACCCTCTCCCGAACGTTGAGATAACCCTGATTTCGCCGGAAGCGGAAACGCCTTACTCAGGTATGATTCCGGGCTGGCTGGCCGACTACTACAGCTGGCAGGAGTGCTGCATCGATTTCGTCGGGTTATGCCGCCGCGCCAATGTGAAATTCCTGATGGATGAAGCCATTGCACTCGATCCGGATCGACAGGAACTCGTCATGACATACAGCGGAAAGTTGAGCTATGACTGGCTATCCCTGGATATCGGCTCGACCATGAATGCGCCTTCCAGCGTCAACGTCATCCCGATGAGGCCGTTAAGCAGGATGCATGTTTTCTGGAATAAGCTGCAAAGGCAGGTACAGGAAATCCCGGCGAACACCCATTTCCATCTAGTAACAGTAGGTGGCGGAGCCGCCGGAGTCGAAAGCACGCTGGCCGCTTACCGAAGTCTGACGCGAATCGCGCCTCATGTCCGCTTCCATTTCAATTTGGCCTCCGCTTCGGAGGACATACTGCCTAGCATGGTGTCCGGCGCCGCACGTCGGCTGAAACGGCGTTTTGCGCATTGCGATATCGGCATCGCGAGCAATTTCTCCGCCGCAAGTATCGAAAACGGCTGTGTGGTCGCCTCCGATGGACGCGCATTGCAAGCCGACGCAGCATTGTGGGCCACCGGTGCCGAAGCACACGCCTGGCCCTGCGATTCGGGCATCCTCGTTGACGACAATGGTTTTATTCGCGTTGAGAGCACGCTTCGTTCTATTTCGCATCCGACCATTTTCGCTTCAGGAGACTGCGCCGGACTCAAGCCACCTCTTCCGAAGGCAGGAGTCTATGCCGTACGCATGGGGCCAGTACTGGCTAACAATCTGCTCAATGTGCTAGCCGGTCGGCCTCTAAGGCATTATGTTCCACAACATCGCTATCTGTCTCTGATCGGCAGCAGCGACGGCAGCGCAGTCGCTGCCTGGGGGCCGCTCTCCTGGGAAGGATCATGGGTCTGGCGCTGGAAGCAATGGATCGACCGGCATTTCTTACGGCAATACAACCTGAGCGCAGGAGCCTGAAGCTGTTCGTGCACGATTTGTCTGCCTTTCTTGTTTTCAATCAAACACAAGCCAGGCAGTTTCCATATAGTGAAAAAGCAAGGCTATGCAGCCTCTGCTTTTCCCATTTTTTCTTTCCATGATGAGGCCGGGCATGAAATCGTTCAGAGCGCTGGTTTGCTGTCTGTTAACCTTTTTATTCATGGCATCGCATGCCCATAGCGCGGATAACGTCGTCAAGCAACCGGGAGCAAGCACCATGACCCCTGCAGTGACCCCGCTAGTCAAGTCGAAATCAGAGTGGAAAACCATATTGCCGCCTGAAACATACCGTGTCATGTTCGAGAGCAAAACCGAACCATCCGGTTCCAGTCCGCTAAACAGCGAGCACCGAGATGGCACTTATGTCTGTGCAGCCTGCGGCCAACCCATATTTGAAAGCTCGACCAAGTTCGAAAGCGGCACAGGATGGCCGAGCTTCTATGATCATATTCCTGGCGCGATTGCCACAAAGAAGGATTACAAGCTGGTCTGGCCGCGCACCGAATACCATTGCTCGCGCTGCGGCGGCCATCACGGCCATGTCTTCAAGGACGGGCCGGAACCTACTCATCTTCGATACTGCAACAATGGAGCTGCGCTGCAGTTCGTTCCTAAAGGCGAGAAGCTGCCCGAACTCAGGAACTGATCAGCGCTGTTCCGGGCAGCGACTCTCTCGGACACATATTTGCGGAAAACATGACGGCAAGCCGTACCGCCGCCTATTGATGCGCTTCGATCGGGTTTCCGTACATGGGCGGCACCCCCAGTTCGGAACTGATGGCATACGCAATGCCTGAAGCCAGCATGACCGGCAGGAGTAAGTGGAATTGTCCCGTCATCTCCAGAACCATGACGATTGCCATGAGCGGCGCATGCGTTGTTCCGGAAAGCACCGCTGCCATACCGACAACGGCAATAGCACGCGGATCGCCGGCCATTCCTGCGGGCAATACCGATTCGGCAAGATGCGCCATGACATACCCGCCTGTAGCTCCGACAAAAAGGGTCGGCGTAAATACACCACCGATAGCGCCTGATCCGCCGCTCAGGGATGTAGCAGCCACCTTGGCAATGAAAAGCAGCATCACCCATGTCCAAGGAATGCTTCCCTGCAATACGTCCGACACGACCTCATACCCGTTGCCCCACACTTCAGGTATTACCGCCGATACCAAGCCGACAAGCACTCCTCCCAGTCCCAGCCTGACTGGTAATGAACGGATGAGACCGAACCATGACCGGGCATATTTCAGCAATCCCAACATGCAAGCGCCAAGGATGCCGCACACAACGCCGGCCGCCATCGCCATTCCCCAACCTGCCGGTGCAAGATAGACTGTCGGCATCGAGTACAACGGCTTCGTCTCGACCAGCCAATAAACCAAAGCGCTTGCGGTGGCCGACGAAATCAGTACGGGCGCAACGGCACTGCCGGCAAAAAACCCCAATGCCAGCTCAAGAACAAATACCACCCCTGCGAGAGGAGCATGGTAAGTCGATCCTATGCCAGCCGCAATACCGCAAACAAGGAGCGCGTTACGCTGCTCGGCCGGCATAGGAACAAGGGATGCCAGGCGAGCGCTGCTCCAGGCAGCCATTTGGACCATGGGGCCTTCCCTGCCGATTGAAGCGCCTGTTCCCACAGAAACAAGAGCCGACGCGGTGCGGGTCAAGGTCGTGCGATCGTTTAATACTTCTCCCGAGCGCACCGCATCGATATAGTCGACATGCCTGTCGCCTGCGGGACCATGCGCTGCCCAACGTTGTCCGAAATGCAGAACCAATCCGGCCAGCAGCCCGCCGACAGCGCTCACCAAGGCGCGTCGCCAGGGCAGAAGCGCACGTGCGGTTTCAACCAGGCTTCCGCCGTGGCCGGTAGCCAGCCACTCGACTGCCTGGATAAGCCCGCGAAAACCTATGACAACCGCCGCCGACAGAACACCGACCAGAACAGCCCATAGCCACAAGTTCAGCAAAGAAGCTTTTTTTGCAAACGGACTATTCATCAAGCATGGGTATATATCGACTATACAGGTGCCCGATAGTATCGGTCCAATATGTCCAGGTGATTAATTCAGTGAACAAGGGAAAATGCACAGTTTCTCACTCTCGAACCATGGTTCGCCGGAAAGCCATATTATCTCATGGCGATTCCGGCTTTCTTCCAAATGGTATGCCCATCCGATTGCTGATGAAGCCTAAACCGCCCGCCCCGAGATCAGCCGGAAAGCGCTGCGGACGTTTTCACGAGCGCCACACGTGGATAGCGTTATCCACGCTCATGGACGAGTCATTGCAGGATATGCACGTTGCCCCTATTGACGGAGCTTCCCGCTATATGTCTTTCTATTTGCACGGTTGATTCTGTCGATCTTCAATCCACGATGCCGTGGTTGTTGATGAAGTTTTTGATCATGTCGGCGTCGACCGGCCCGCGCGACACGGCATGGAGCGTGTCGCTGTTGCCGAAGCAATACGGCGCGTCCAGTATGGTGAGGAACCCTGCCGATACCAGCATGGCATCTTCCATCCCGACCAGGCCCTTTATGGAGTCGAAAACCTCATTGTGATTCAGATCTCCAGGGAAGATGATCGGCACCTCCTGTATGAAGGAATGCCAGGTTCTCTTGAGCACGATGTATTTCACATAGCCCTCACTATGGGTAGGCGCAGCCATCAATATGCATCGTGATGCAACGTGCTGTATTGCGCTGAAACAACCTTCTCTACAGAAAGGCGCATAGCGGCAAATCCCTGATGGCAGCCGCACGCTGCGTCATTGCGGCGGCAGCTTCCGTCAAGGCAAAGAACCGTCTTCCCCCATCCGGCGACTTATTTCCGGCAAGCCGAAAGCGGCCTCGGGATCGCCGAAAAAAATGTTCTCTCGTTGGCGTTGCGCTCCTCTATGCCCGGTGGTAAAGTGTCCCCGGTTTTATCTCGGGCTTATTTATGGACAGTCACAGTTGTCGATCACGTATCGGAAACATGCTGGCAAGGTAGTCCACAGGTTCTCCTGTTGTCACCTTGCCAAGATGGCAGGGAGTGGCAACATCGTGCGATCAGCAGATCGCCTTCTTTCTACTTCCTCTTACGACATTCGGTGCCGCACCAGCGGCATGAGTACGCTTTTGCCTGCGTCGACAGCGGGCGGACTGCGCCGGGACGATTGGGCCGCGCGGATAATACGCAGGCGCAGCCTTGCCTGCTTCCAAGCAGCACGGCACACGGGACTGTTACCCGACCCGATGAACAAAGCGGTAATTGAGACGAGGCATCATGTTTGGAGTATTTGATACGCGACGCGCGGGCAGGACATTGCTCAACATTTCGCCCAACCGCTGGGATTGGGCGCTGTTGCCGCTTCTGCTCGCGGTACTGGTTGCCATCGCGTTCGGCGCCACGCAGATGAGCCGCCCGTTCGTCATCGGCCAGGCAACCACGATTACGCTCGACCCCGCTTATCTTCCGTACTACCTGCTGCGAACCATCCTGAGGATGTTTACCGCGCTCGCCTTCGCACTGCTTTTCAGCTTCGCTTTCGCCGCGATTGCCGCCAAGTACCGTACAGCGGAAAAGATCATGATCCCGTCGCTGGACATTCTGCAGTCGGTCCCGATCCTCGGTTTCCAGGCCATCGCCATTGCGCCTTTCATCGCTCTTTTTCCCGGCAACCTTCTCGGCGTCGAGTGCGCCGCGATTTTCGCCATTTTCACGTCACAAGCCTGGAACATGGCCTTCAGTCTGTACCAGTCCATCCGCACCGTGCCGCCAGAGCTGAACGAGGCGTCCCAGGTTTTCCGGCTGTCCGCATGGCAGCGTTTCTGGCGGCTGGAATTGCCCTATGCCATGCCGGGCCTGCTCTGGAACATGATGATGTCGATGTCCGGAGGCTGGTTCTTCCTGGTTGCCGCCGAAGCCGTCTCGGTTGCCGGGCAGGATATCAAGTTGCCCGGGATCGGGGCCTATATCGCCGTTGCCATCGAAGCGGAAAACGGCACGGCGATCGCCTGGGCGATCGCCGCCATGCTGGCGGGTATTCTTCTGTACGACCAGTTGTTCTTCCGCCCGCTGCTGGCCTGGGCGGACAAGTTCCGTTTCGAAGAATCGCAAGGCGATACGGCGCAGGGCTCCTGGCTGCTGGACTGGGGCCGCCGCAGCCGGCTGATCCGCATGATGAGCGAACGCTTCTGGGCGACGATGCAGCGGGCGCTCAGCTGGCAAGTCAAGAAAGAAAAGGTTGCGCCCGCATCCGGGACTTTTCTGGCCCACCCCGGTTGGAAACACGTACAGAACGGCATTCTGATAGCGGCATTCCTGATCGCTGTTTATCAATTGGTCGTCTTCGTGCATGACGACGTTGGCTGGGAAGAAGTGCTGCACGTCGGCATGCTGGGCGGCATTACGCTGGCACGCGTCATGCTGCTGATCGGCCTGGCGTCTCTGATATGGGTGCCGATCGCGGTCTGGATCGGACTGCGCCCCCAATATGCGCAGCGAGTTCAGGCTGTCGCCCAGTTCCTGGCCGCCTTTCCGGTCAACCTGATGTTCCCGCTGGTGGTCTATCTGCTGGTGACATTCCGGCTCACGCCGAACATCTGGCTCAGTCCGCTCATGGTTTTCGGGACGCAATGGTACATCCTGTTCAACGTCGTGGCGGGCGCGTCAGCCATCCCGAACGAGCTGCGGCTCGCCGCCGACAATCTCGGACTGAACGGCTGGCTGAAATGGAAGCGCATCTATCTTCCGGCCATTTTTCCCAGCTACATTACCGGCGCGATCACTGCCAGCGGCGGATCATGGAACGCCAGCATCGTCGCCGAATACGTCACGTGGGGTAACACCACGCTGATGGCGGACGGGCTCGGGAGCTATATCAAGCAGATGACGGATGCGGGCGATTTCCATCGCATCGCGCTCGGCATCGGCGTCATGTGCATATTCGTAATGTTGTTGAACCGTTTTTTCTGGCGCAGGCTGTACCTGCTGGCGGAAAATCGCAGTTAGGAGAGCATGATGAGCCAAAACGTCCTGATCAATCTGGATGGGGTCGCCAAGACATTCCAAACGGCCGATGGCGCACAGCGCACTGTGCTGGAAGATGTCAATTTCAAGCTTGCCGAAGGCGAGATCGTGGCGCTGCTCGGCAAATCCGGCTCGGGTAAATCCACGCTGCTGCGCATCATGGCGGGCCTGATCCCGGCCGACCGCGGCAAGGCGGTCTATCGCGGCAGCGAGATTTTCGAACCGGTCACCGGCATCGCCATGGTATTCCAGTCCTTCGCCCTGTTTCCCTGGCTGACCGTCCAGCAGAACGTGGAACTGGGTCTTGAGGCGCAGGGAATCGCCCCGGAGGAACGCGAAAAGCGGGCCGACGCCATGCTGGAACTGATTGGGCTGTCCGGGTTCGGCGGCGCGCTGCCCAGGGAGCTATCGGGCGGCATGCGCCAGCGGGTCGGCATCGCTCGCGCCCTGGTGACCGGTCCCGACGTCCTGCTGATGGACGAAGCATTTTCCGCCCTTGACGTCCTGACCGGCGAAACGCTGCGCGACGATATCCTGGAATTGTGGGACAGCGGCCGCATCCCGACCAGGGGCATCCTGGTCGTATCCCACAACATCGAAGAAGCGGTCATGATGGCCGACCGCATTATCATCATGTCGAGCAACCCGGGACGCATCCGAAGCGAGATCCGCGTCAACCTGCCGCGTCCGCGCACCGTCGAGTCGTATGACGTCAGGCGGCTGATCGACGAGGTCTATGGCCTGATGACCATGCGTCCGGCAACTGCCGCGGCCCCGGCGGCAAACCTCGGCTACCGTTTGCCGGAAACTGATATCAGCCTGATGGAAGGCGTGCTCGAGTCGCTTGCGGACGCCCCTTTCAATGGACGCGCCGACCTGCCGAAACTGTCCGAGGAAACGGAACTCCCCGACGAGAAGCTTTTCCCTGCCTTCGAAGCGCTCGGCCTGCTCGGGCTGGCGCATGTCGAGAAGGGCGACCTGACCCTGACTCCGCTCGGGCGGCGGTACGTGCAGGCCGAACAGCCGGAACGGCAGGAATTGTTCGGCCAGCAGTTGATCGCTCATGTTCCGCTTGCAGCCCAGATCCGGAAAAGGCTGGAACAGGAAACGACCGGCAGCCTGCCGGAAGACCCCTTCCTCGATCTGCTGGAAGAACACCTCAAGGATGACGAAGCCAAGCGTGTCCTTGGCGTTGCGGTCGAATGGGGACGCTACGGCGAAGTCTACGAGTACGACTACCATACCGGCCGACTCATGCTGCCGGCTGATGAAGAGGCCTGATCAAGCCGGCGCGCGCCTTTCAAAGCGCACGCCGTTGATTTAGACGGCGATGAAGCGGGCGATGCCGTCCTCTTCTTCGCGCCTCAGCCTGCCCTGCTCTTCCAGGTAGTTGAGGTGGGCAATGGTTTCGCTCATGGCGAACATGGACTGGTGCGTGTCGGTCACGTCGCGGTCGAACAGCACCGGCAGGAGCTCGCACGCGGTGCGCGGCGTCCCGGCCGCCGCCAGCAGGACGTTGCAGCGGTTGGCATGATGCGCTTCGAGCTGGTCGACACGAGGATGGATGCCGACGAACGGACGTCCGTGCGACGGCAGCACCAGGGTATCCGGCGGCAGTTCGCGGTAGCGCTGAATCGAGTCGAGGAAATACTTCAGCGGGTTGCCGCGCGGGTTGGCGGCCAGGACCGGCACGTTGGTCGAAATCGAGGGCAGCAGCATGTCACCGGAAATCAGCACTTTCTTGGCCTCGCAGTACAACGAGATGTGTTCCATCGCATGTCCGTAGCCAATGATGACCCGCCACTCGTCCGCTCCGATCCGGAACACCTGATTGTCGAACAGGCGGTGATAGGTCGGCGGAACGATGGGAAATCCCTGCCTGTACACGTTGCCGCGCACCTTGAGCGCATCCAGGCGTTTCCTGTCGAGACCGTGATAGCGGAACATCTCGATCATCGCATCGACCGAATAGCTTCCTGCTTCCTCGGCGAAAGCGAGCGCTGACACGTATTCGCCCTGCGTCGTCCACAGGGGAGCGCCTGTTTTCTGCTGCAGCCAGCCGGCGAGGCCGATATGGTCGGGGTGGTAATGCGTGACCAGCAGCCGCGTCAGCGAATAGGAAGGCAGAAGCTGATCCCAGATATCCTTGATCCTGTCCCAGGTCAGCCCGGTATCGACCGCGCACCAGCCGCCGCCGTCGGCGAGCAGCCAGAGGTTGACATGGTTGAGTGCGAAGGGGAGCGGCATGCGCAGCCACTGTATGCCGGGAGCGACCTCCATGGTGGCGGCAACCTCCGGCATGGCCCGGTCGAAGGGGTATCTGAGTTCGGACATGTGTTTTCCTGTCGTGCTGAATGATTGGGTCGGGGCGGGCCTTGGCCTGCGGCAAGATTCTAACCGGAAGCAGTCGCTTCCGTCGATCGCCGAACTTTCGAAATGCCTTTGCTGTCGAAGGATTGTCAGGCAATTAATGATTCTTGGAGGAGACTATCATGCCCAGAGGGGACAAATCGGCTTATACCGACAAGCAGAAACGGCAGGCTCAACATATCGAGGAAGGCTATGAAAAGCGAGGCGTTCCCGAAAAGGAGGCGGCGCGGCGCGCCTGGGCGACCGAAAACAAGATTTCGGGCGGTGGCAAGAAATCGGGTTCGGGACGAGAAGGGAAGAAGACATGAAATCGCCGCCTCCCGGTTTCCTTCCTCCGAAAAATCAGGAACGGCACCATGTCGACTACGATCCTGACGCCGCTCTGGATGAAGGACTGAAAGAAAGCTTTCCGGCCAGTGATCCGGTAGCGGTCGACGAACGCCCCGACCGTTTGCCGAAAAAAGTGCATCAGGAAAAGGACGGCCGCCAGGACGACAGTCGCTGAAAGGGCGAAGCCGTCGTGACGGCTTCAGGATCATTCCCTCGCGCCGGATTGCATCAGCAGATCGGCCCTCGGGAAGCCCCAGCGGGGAATGTGAGTCGGGCAGGAGTGCCCGGCCAGTTTTTCCAGATCCATGGACGTGAAATTGCCTCGTTCTCCATAGGCAAACCGCAAATCTGAAGCCTCGCTTTCACCGATTGACGGCACGCGCGCGAACCGGAGCCACGCTTCGAAATAGCAGTTATCCGCTTTCAGCCTGCGCAACCTTTCCAGGCTCCCTTTTTCTTCGGACAGCAGGGCCATGCTTCGGTTCAACGGGTGCTGTCCTGACGGCGCCGAGAAACCCGATGGGCATGACGATGGCGGCTGCATGTCCGGCGCCAGGCTCAGTATGCCGCGTTTCATCAGGTACACACCCTCCCTTTCCCGGCTTTCGATGGAGATGAAATTCCAGCAAACCGGATTGGACGGGAACGGCGTCAGCGACACGTCCACGATCCCGGCGGAGGCATTCCCGCCCTGTTCGCTTGCCCGGACCAGGCTATCCGCCTGCAGGGATGCCATGTATTGCATGCCGACGAAGAGGATGCTGACGGTTGCGGCCAGGATGAATGCGCCGTTGCTCCGGCCTTTGTACTGGACCATCCCGATGATGGCGCCAACGGCACCCAGGAAAAACAGCGACGGCCACGCCAGGAATCCCTTGAGGGTAAAGAACAACAGGCTTGCGGCGAGCAGCAGGAGAAGCCCCCCTTTCAGCCATCCGCGCCGGATCATCAGGATGAGCGGAACGCCGAACGGAACCCAGAACAGGGGCTCCACGATGAAAACCATGTCGCCATAAAACCAGCGCGACTCAAATGGATGGAAGGGATGAAGTCCGTAGGAATTCAGGTAGTCCATCAGCAGATGAACGGCAAAACTGGCGACCAGGCAGGACACGAAGCCTTTCCGGGCCATTGCGCTCACCCTCAGGAGGCTGCGCGCGGACGGCCAGAACAGCCAGATACCGCCCCAGACCAGCAGCGCCTGGGGCAGGATATACAGCAGAGTATGGGTATACCCCCTGTGATGCAGCAGGTAGCCGAGCGGCTCCGGCAGGAGCGGCGTCAGGATGATATCGAGATCGGGGATGTTGCTCGCCAGCCAGCCCGACGCCAGCAGCAGGCGCCGCCGTAACCGTTGCCTTCCGATATAGGGTTCTTCCCTTAGGGCGCGGTGGACCAGCTCTCCCACGGCCAGTCCAGCGACGGAATGACTCAGATTATCCATCCGGTGCGCACTTTCATCTTCTCATCCGGAATGCGGCAGGCAGGAAAACCCGAGTCACCGATGGGCGAGCTGCATGCACGCCCGATCCCCTCTCAGGCGCCAGCCTGGGAGGCCATGCGCTTGCCCCATAACAGGCCTTTTCCCGCCCCGACCAATTTGCCGAGCTTGAAGCTGGCGCGCTCCGCCGCCATGCCGCTCGAAGTCAGTGGCGACGGCACCAGCGACGACGGTGTCATCGACGACACTGCTTCCTTCGCCTTGTCGAGGGTGGTCCTGCCGCGCGTGCGGTGAGCCAGATACGCTCCGGCCAGCAATACCCCACCCGCCAGCAGGATGGGAGTCGGGTTGGCGCGAACCTTGTTCTTGATGACGTCGCCGGCATGGCGGGCCATCAGCTGCATTTTTCGCTTCATCATCTGTCCGCCGATCTCGTGCACCCGCTCGGCCAGCAGCGTTTCGGCTTCGGGAAGCAGCACGGCTTCCTCGTCGGCGACGTGGTGCAGCACGTTGCGCAGCAAATCCATGTAGGTACGGTCGTATTCCGTGTCGGCCGGGTCCATCGCATGCAATTGGGCAATCAGCTGGCGCAGCCGGTTATGTTCCGGCACGCTCTTTTTCAGCACCGGGTCATCGCTGGTGATGCCACGAAGCGCCGGATAGAAAAACTCTTCTTCGATCTGCATGTGGATCTCGAGCGCCAGGCAATTGGCATTGACATTGGACTGCTTGGTCTTCGGACTGGCATCCAGTTCGTATTGATGGAATGTGGCGAGAACGCGCGTGT